>Ga0079225_10000127_pt1 | contig 38050 bp, 32 predicted proteins | sample Poulit2012_FD_76344 | JGI IMG/M metagenome (GOLD analysis project Ga0079225, IMG submission 76344) | Agricultural soil microbial communities from Georgia to study Nitrogen management - Poultry litter 2012 | ecosystem: Environmental > Terrestrial > Soil > Agricultural land | place: USA: Georgia... | reverse complement strand
CGCCACAGTGAGCCGGTTCAGGACGGCGAGGGCCTCATCGGCCGATCCGGCTTCGGCCACCACGGCGAAATCGGGCTGGGTTTGCAGTTGCCCGCGCAATCCGTCCCGGACGATGGGGTGGTCATCGACGAGTAATAGCCGGATCGGGTCGCTCACGCCTCGCCTCCGCTCTGCCGGACGTCCGGCGCCGGGAGGGGAACGGTAGCTGTCACGGTGGTGCCCGATCCCGGTTCGGTGCGAAAGTCGACTCGGCCGCTGAGGGCGCGGGCCCGTTGGGTCATGATCTCCAGGCCATGCCCGCCCCTTGGTGAGCCGCGATGTTCGAATCCGGCGCCGTCATCTGCCACGTCGAGAGCCACAGCATCACCCAGGTAGGACAGGGTGAGGTGCACCTGGTCGGCCCCCGCATGGCGGCTTGCGTTGGTCAGCGCCTCCTGGGCGATCCGCAATAAGGCGTGCTCGACGTCCTCGGGCAGATCCATAGCCGCGCCGGTCACGTGCAGCCGGGCGGGCAGGTTGGTACTTCCTTCGAAACTCTCGGTGAGCTCGGCCAGCGCCAGTGGAAGGTGCTGGTGCACCAGCGGTGCCGCACGCAGGGCGCGGATCGAATGCCGCGCCTCCCGCAGACTCTCCCGGGCCAGGCCGGTACTGGCCTGCACCCGGCTGCGAATCGGGTCTGTGGGCGCGAGCTCGGCATCGAGCGCCTCAAGCTGGCTGATGATGCCGGCCAAGGCCGCGGCGAGAGTGTCGTGGATCTCGGCGCCCAGTCGGGCGCGCTCGGCGGCGACGCCGGATTCGCGGGCCTCGGCCACCAGTTGGTGCTGCAGCGAGATGTTCTCGGCCAGTGCGCGTTCCAGATCCGCGTGCGCCTGGCCGAGGTCGGTCAGGGCAGCCTTGCGGGCAGCGGTCTCGGTTTCCAGTTTGCGGATGCTCGAGCCGATGAACCCGGCGAAGACTAGTCCGCCCAGGGTGATGAAGATGCTCGGCCGTGACCAGTCCAGCGATGTCGGTATCGCCAGCGGGGTGATCGCAGCCAGGCCCAGTCCAGCGTAGGCCCACCTGCCAGGGAGTGCCACGAACGCCATCGGATAGGACGCGAGGTAGAACACGAAATAGCTGAAGGAGGTCTGCAGCAGCACAGTGCTGAGCGCGATCAAGCCCAGGTAGTAGATAGCCATCGGCACCAGTGCGCGCTCCAGCCATTGACGGTGTCCGACCGTCCACCATGTGTGCCAGAGAAGGAAGGCGACACTGGCCGCGATCGTTCGCGATACATCGCCGGGACTGATCTGCTCGCCCAGCCAGGCGTGCATAGAGCTCGCAGCCAGTGTGGCGTACGGCAGCGCCAGCCAGACCCAGTCGGTCCGGGCAGCGCGCCGGGAGCCAGCATCCGGGGCGGTCATTGTCCGATCTTGGCACGAGCGGGCCGCCCGCCCGCGATGAAGTGGCGCACCAGGGTTTCCGCGGGTCCAGGACGGTCAGCCCAGATCGCAGCACCCCACACCGTCAGAGCCCAGACCGTGAGCGCCAGACCCGCTGCGGCGGCTGGACCGAACCAGGCTCCCCAGCCGAGCGTGCCTGCGGGTAGCAGCACAGCGAAGATGACCGACTGGGCGAGGTAGCAGGAGAGGGACCGCTGCCCGGTGGCCTGCAGGGCCCGCACGCTCCAGTGCTGGTCGCGACCGGATGCGACCAGCCGGTGGGCGACCAGCGCGATCAGGGCCGCATAGCCCAGGCCGGCCGGCACGCCGGTGACCACGTGCAGCCAGGAAAGGGCCGCCAACACCACCGGCCCCGGGCTCAGTACCCCGGTAGCCACCAACGCCAACGGCAGACCTCCGGCGAGGCCACTGCCGATACCGAGGACAGCCACCCGGCGCAGCAGCGGCTGGTGCAGACCGGGCTGTTCCAGAACGCGGTGCCGTGCTGCCCACGCACCGATCAGCATCGCGCTGAGCACCACGAGCAACCCGAACGGGGTCATCACCCACTCCACCAGCCGCCACCCGGTGGCCAGCAGCGGATCGGCGATGGCATAGGACCAGAAGTGAGAGCGCTCGGTGCTGATGACGGACCCACCCACGGCAACGCCCTGGATCAGCGAGGCGGTCAGCAGCCAGATCAGAGCCAGCCGGAACAGCCCGCGGTCACTCAGACGCAACAAACGGACCATGGCCAAGCCCAGCAATCCGTACCAGCCCAAGATGTCCCCGGAGAAGGCAAGCGCGGCATGGATCGCACCGAAGAGGATCAGCCCCAGGCTGCGGCGACGCACCGTCCGCCGGATCTGTGCCTCGCTCCCGCCGCGTTCGCGCCGGCGGGTGATCATGTGCACGAGCCCGTAGCCGAACAGGGCCGCGAACAACGGGTATGCGCGGGCATCGATAGTACTGAGCAGCACACCGGTCACGATCTGGTCCAGGATGCTGTCGGTCAGCACGTGCTGGCGTACACCGTAGGGCCTGGCGTGCAGGTAGATCATCACGTTGGCCAATGCGATCGGGGCCAACATCAGCCCGCGGGCCAGGTCCGGGGTGAGGAACCGGCCGGCGGGCCGTGCAGTGGGTGTCGACGTCTGGGATTCCATATCCTTGACGCTAGGCAGTCCCGGGTCGGTCCAGTATCCACCGATCAGGGGATGAGTCCGGGGTGGGTAGAGCCCATCCGAAGATGACTTCGGCAGAACTGGCCGGTCAGCCCGAGGGCGCTGGTTTGCAGTTGCCCGCCGGGGAGCGCGCAGCTGCTATAGGTCGGCCGTTACGTCCAGCCCCGCGGCCCAGTCGGCAACCCGCCGAGCCAGGCCGTGTCCACACTTTGGCGGCATGGCCCAATATGTGAGACGCACTGTCGAATGTGTCGGCCGCGGGTTTAGGATCGCCACCATGGGTAACGGGATGGTCCGAGTAGTTCTTATCCGGCGCGCGTGCGCGGCGGATTGATTCGTCATCCCCACCTCGCACCCCTCAGCAGCCACTAGGCCGAGGGGTTTTTCTTTGTCCGGCTCAGTTTCGCCCATCATCTAACAGGAGGAGCGATGGCCAAGGTTCCACACCCCGCGCCGCCGCGTACCCAGCCGCCCGCACCGGCACTGACCGACGCCACTGAGGTCGTCGCGGCCCCCGGTGAGCCGATGACAGGTGCCGAGTCGGTCGTTCGAGCCCTCGAGGAAACCGGTACCGAGGTCATCTTCGGCATCCCGGGCGGTGCGATCCTGCCGGTTTACGACCCCCTCTTCGACTCGCGCCGACTGCGCCACGTCCTGGTCCGGCACGAACAGGGTGCCGGACACGCCGCCTCCGGTTACGCCCACGCCACCGGCCGGGTCGGGGTCTGCATGGCTACCTCCGGGCCCGGCGCGACCAACTTGGTCACCCCCATCGCCGATGCGCACATGGACTCGATCCCGATGGTGGCGATCACCGGCCAGGTGGCCGCCCCAGCGATCGGTACCGATGCCTTCCAGGAAGCCGACATCGTGGGGATCACGATGCCGATCACCAAACACTCCTTCCTGGTCACCGACGCCGACGAAATCCCGGCCCGGATTGCCGAGGCCTTCCACATTGCCGCCACCGGCCGGCCCGGACCAGTGTTGGTGGACATCGCGAAGTCCGCGATGCAGCAGGCGACCACGTTCTCCTGGCCCCCGGCGCAACTGGATGTGCCCGGGTACCGGCCGATCACCAAACCGCACGCCAAGCAGGTCAAGGAGGCCGCGCGGTTGCTGGCCACCGCCCGCCGGCCGGTGCTGTACGTGGGCGGTGGGGCGATCCGCTCCGGTGCCTCGCCCGAACTGCTGGAACTGACCAACGCCTCCGGGGCACCGGCGGTGACCACACTGATGGCCCGGGGCGCCCTACCCGATGCCCACCCGCAGAACCTGGGCATGCCGGGGATGCACGGGACGGTTGCCGCTGTCGCGGCGCTGCAGAAGGCGGACCTGGTGGTGGCCCTGGGCGCCCGGTTCGATGACCGTGTCACCGGCCGCCTGGACTCCTTCGCCCCTGGCGCCACGATTGTGCACGCCGATATCGACCCGGCCGAGATCTCCAAGAACAGGTTCGCCGATGTGCCGATCGTCGGTGACCTCAAGGAGGTGCTGGCCGATCTGACCCGGGCCTTGGACACCGAGCACGCTCAGCACGGCCATCCGGACCTGGCCGGCTGGTGGCGCACGCTGGATCAGTTGCGCCAGACCTACCCGTTGGGCTGGACTCCCACCGAGGACGGCCTGCTCGCGCCCCAGCACGTGATCTCCCGGTTGGGTGAGATCAACGGACCGGAGACGATCTTCGCCGCCGGGGTGGGGCAGCATCAGATGTGGGCCGCGCAGTTCATCCGCTACCAGAATCCCAAGACGTGGCTGAACTCCGGTGGTCTGGGCACGATGGGTTATGCGGTGCCTGCGGCGATGGGAGCCAAGGTCGGCTCGCCCGACGCCACCGTGTGGGCGATCGACGGAGACGGTTGCTTCCAGATGACCAACCAGGAGTTGGCCACCTGCGCGATCGAGGGTATTCCGATCAAGGTCGCGGTGATCAACAACTCCTCGTTGGGCATGGTGCGCCAGTGGCAGACCCTGTTCTATGAGTCGCGCTACTCCCACACCGATCTGAACACCGGGCATGAGACCCGCCGGATCCCGGATTTCGTGAAGCTGGCAGAGGCGCACGGTTGCGTGGGACTGCGCTGTGAGAGCGCGAAGGGCGTCGACGCCACCATCAAGGCGGCGAATGAGATCAACGACCAGCCGGTGGTGGTGGATTTCACTGTCTCCGCCGACGCGATGGTCTGGCCGATGGTCGCCGCCGGGGTCAGCAATGACGACATCCAGTATGCCCGGGGGATCAGCCCGGAGTTCGAACGCGATGAGTGAGGCGCCCGACATGTCCCGACACACCTTGTCCGTGCTGGTGGAGAACAAGCCCGGGGTGCTCACCCGCGTATCAGCGCTGTTCGCCCGCCGCGCCTTCAACATCCATTCCCTGGCCGTGGGCCCGACCGAACACGCCGAGATCTCCCGGATCACCGTCGTCGTCGACGTCGAGGCCAATGCGTTGGAGCAGGTGACCAAGCAACTGAACAAGCTGGTCAACGTGATCAAGATCGTGGAGCTCGCCGCCACCTCCTCAGTGGAGCGCGAACTGTTGCTGGTCAAGGTCAAGGCCGACGACGCCTCCCGCACCGCCGTTCTGCAGGTGGTCGAGCTTTTCCGCGCGCACGTGGTCGACGTCACCCCCGAGTCGGTCACCGTGGAAGCCACCGGCAGCGACGACAAACTCCAGGCCCTGCTCACCGCGCTCGGGCCGTACGGTGTCCGGGAGATCGTCCAGTCCGGCGCGGTGGCGATCGCTCGCGGGCCACGCTCGATGACCGATCGGGCGCTGGAGCGCATCTCCCGGAGCGCCTAAACCATCCTGGTCCGCACCCGGTGACTCGCACCGGGACGGCGCCAGGCCTGAGAAATGTAGTCAACTACCTAAGGAGAACCACTGTGGCTGAGCTGTTCTACGACGACGATGCCGACCTATCCCTGATCGGTGCGAAGAAGGTCGCCGTCATCGGTTACGGCAGCCAGGGACATGCCCATGCCCTGAACCTGCGCGACTCCGGTGTCGACGTGCGCGTCGGACTGCGCCAAGGCTCGGCTTCGCGGGCCAAGGCCCAGGACGAAGGCCTGAAGGTCCTCGACGTCGGGGCGGCCGTGGCCGAGGCCGATGTCGTCGTCGTCCTGGCTCCGGACCAGGTCCAGCGCATTGTCTATGCAGAGGAGATCGCCCCGAACCTGCGCGACGGTGCCACGCTGGTCTTCGGCCACGGCTTCAGCATCCGGTACGGCTTCATCGAGCCCAAGGACACTGTCGATGTGATCATGGTCGCCCCCAAGGGCCCCGGCCACCTGGTCCGTCGGGAGTACGTCGACGGACGTGGTGTGCCTGTCATCGTCGCCGTCGAGCAGGACCCGACCGGGTCGGCCTGGTCGCTGGCGCTGTCGTACGCCAAGGCGATCGGCGGGCTGCGCGCCGCCGGGATCAAGACCACCTTCACCGAGGAGGCCGAGACTGACCTGTTCGGTGAGCAGGCTGTGCTGTGCGGTGGCACCTCCCAGCTGGTCCAGTACGGCTTCGAGGTGCTGACCGAGGCCGGCTATCAGCCCGAAGTTGCCTACTTCGAGGTGTTGCACGAGCTGAAGTTGATCGTGGACCTGCTCTACGAAGGTGGCTTGTCCAAGATGCACTGGTCGATCTCTGACACCGCTGAGTACGGCGACTACGTCTCCGGCCCGCGGGTGATCGACCCCTCGGTGAAGGAGAACATGAAGGCCGTGCTCGCCGATGTGCAAAACGGCGCCTTTGCCAAGCGGTTCATCGATGACCAGGACGCCGGGGCGCCGGAGTTCCAGGCCTTGCGTGAGAAGGGCGAACAGCACCCGGTCGAGACCACCGGCCGTGACCTGCGCAAGCTCTTCGCCTGGGTCAAGCCCACCGACACCGACTACACCGAGGGCAGCGCCGGACGCTGAGGCCGACCCCCCAGTCATCATCGTGGTGGGGCCATCGTGGTGTGAAGGGGCACGATTCCGGCCGGCGGGGCACGATATTTCGTTCCCTGCCGGGCGAATCGTGCCCCGCCGCGGTGGCCGTGACTGGACGGCGGGCAAAGCTGGACACGAAGGTTGTTAGAGTTCGGCCAATGGGGATGCGAGGAGTAGCCAGTCTGCTGGCCGCTTTGTTCCTGATGGTGACCCTGGGTGCTGCACCAGCCTCGGCGTCCGATCCCAGCGATGACGTCGTCCGCGGCTTCGATATCGACATCGTCGTCAACGACGACGGCACATTGAGCGTCACCGAGACCTACGAGTGGGACTTCGGTGACCGTGAGGGTCTGGGCATGACCCGTCATCTCGCCTCGCACTTTCACTGGGAGGACGATCCGGATCTGGCCCGGGTCTATGAGTACGACAACTTCACCGTCTCCAGCCCTTCCGGGGCGCCGGCCGAAGTGTGGACCGAACAGGAGGGTGCCTACCTGCGGGTGGACATCGGTGCATCGGAGGGCAGTGACGACACCCGTACCGGTGTGCAGACCTACCAGTTGCGCTACACCGTGGACGGGGCCCTGAACGCTGTCCGTGGCCAGTCCGACGCCCCCGATGCCGATGAGCTGTACTGGAACGTCACAGGTCACCAGCACGATGTGCCCATCGAGTCGGTAACCGTCCAGATCACCGGACCGGCCGAGATCATGGACGGGACTTGCTTTGAGGGCAGCCAGGGAACAGACACCGGGTGTGCTGACATCACCGTCAGTAGTGACCAAGTCACCGCCGCAGCCAGTGGGCTGAACCCGAATCAGGGTCTGACGGTCGCCGTTGCCTTTCCACCCGACACCTTAAATGACATCGACCCGATCTTGGAGCCGATGAGCAGTGCGGTGTCCGAAGACCTCGGCACGCAGCGTTGGGCCAGCCGCATCGCTCAGGTGAGCGACCCACTGGCACGAGTGGTGACAGCATCGGTTCCGCTCACAGTCGGTGTACTGGTCGGGCTGGCGGCGTTCTACGGCGTGCGGCGGATGCGCCGGAACCGCGATCTGTACTACGTCAATATCCCGCCGGGCACGTTGCCCGCCCAGGGTGAGCAGGTGGGGCAGGCACGGCTGAGCCGGGAGCCGGTACCTGTCGTGTGGTTCGAGCCTCCGGCAGGCTTGCGACCTGCCGAAGCTGCTGTGCTCCAGGACAAACGGGTGACGCCGAAGCTGGTGTCAGTGGTGCTGATCACCCTGGCGGCACGCGGCTACTTGTCCGTGCATGAGCACGATGGCGGGCTGCTGCGGCGCCGGGACTGGGTCCTGGTGTACAACGAGCAGGCCCCCGACATCGAAGGATTGCGACCCTATGAGCACGCCCTGCTGGGGGCTCTGTTCAGCGGCCGTCCCAGCGTGAAGGTATCGGATCTGAAACGTTCGCGTGACTCGGGCCTGCGCAAGGCAAAGAAGCGGATCCGGGAGCAGGTCGATCGGATGGGACTGTTTACCCGACCACTGCGCAAATCGGCGAACAACCTCCTTGGGCTGCTGGTTTTCTTGGCCTTCGGGGTGAGCTTGTTTATCTCCGATGCGCCGTCGTGGGTGCCAGCCTCTCTGGTCCCGGTGATGCTCACTGCTGCCGGGCTGGCGGGGTTGCTGATGGTTGCCGCATGGGCGACCCGCCGCCGCGCCCAGGCCCGCACCGCCCACGGGCGGGCCTTGTATGAGCGAACTCGGGGCTTCGAGCAGTACCTGGCGACTGCCGAGGGCAATCACATTCGGTTCGACGAGGGCCGGGACATCTTCTCGGAGTACCTGCCGTGGGCGATGGCGTTCGGGGAGGCCGAGCGCTGGTCGCAGATCATGGAGGCTGCCGCAGCCAGCGGCTATCCGGTTCATCAACCCACCTGGTACCGGGGCAATGGCCAGTTCCACGCCGGTTCCCTGTCCAGTATCGGCAAGTCGATGTCTTCGTTCAGCAGCAGCACGGTCGCCTCTACACCGGGGTCCTCCGGTGGATCAGGTTTCGGTGGCGGCGGGTCCTCCGGCGGCGGTGGCGGCGGTGGCGGGGTCAGCGGCCGCTGACCTGCCCGGTCATTCGCGGGTGGATGCAACGGGTCAGCCGGTCTGCATTACCCCGGTAGCGGCCTGCGCTCCCAGCGCCACGGCGGTGACCACCAGCCACAGCAGCACCCCGAGCACCATCGGCCGCGGACCGGTTCGACGCAACCCGGCCAGGTCGGTGGCGGCGCCGACCCCGCACAGCGCCACGGTGATGCAGAATGAGGCCGCTGTGGCCAGTGGCTCGTGAGCCACGTCAGGTACCAGGCCCACACTGTTCACCGCTGCCAGCACGATGAACCCGACCAGGAACCACGGCACCAGACGCCACAACGGCGGCCGCTTCGCTCCGCCGTCGGCCTCGGCTGTGGAGCCTTGGCCCCACCGGGAGACCAACACCGCCAGACCCAGCACGATCGGGATGATCGCCAGCGTCCGGGTGAGTTTGACGACCACGGCGGTGTCGGCGGCCTGGGGACCGAAGGCGCTCGCGGCGGCCAGCACCGAGGAGGTGTCGTTGACCGCAGCCCCGACGAAGATGCCGAAGGATTCCGGGCTCATCTGCGTCAGTTGACCCACGACCGGGAAGATCAGCACCGCAGCGATATTGCAGGCGAACACGGTGGACAGGGCATAGGCGACCTTGTCCGCCGCCGGGCGCAGCACCGGGGTGATCGCTGCGATGGCCGAGGCGCCGCAGATCGCGGTCCCCACCCCGAGCAGTGTGCGTAGATCTCGGTCCACGCCCATCGCCCGGCCCAGCAGCCAGGCCCCGATCAGGGCGGCGCCGATCACGGCCGCCAGCACCGGGATGGCAGCACCTCCGGATTCGGCGATCTGGCCGAGGGACAGCTGCGCTCCCAGCAGCACCACCGCAACCTGCAGAACCCGGGAGGAGGCGAACTTCAGCCCGGGGCCGAGAGGGTCGGACGCCGCCCGCCGGGACCGGATGATGGCGACCACCACTCCGAGCAACACCCCGAGCACCGGCGCACCGATCAGGGGCAGCGTCGGTGCTAACCAGAATGCGGCCATGGCCAGCACGACGGCGAGGGTCAGGCCAGGCAGCGTTCTCACCCAGGTGCGGGCCGGGCCCGGAGTCGGGGCGCTCACCGCAGCAGCGGCACCTGCATCGGGTAGCGGTAGATCTCACCGCGGCTAGCACGTACTGCGCCGATGATGGAGAAGATCAATTGCAGCAGGCCGGCAGCGACCCACAACAGGATGGCCAGCGGGATCAACACGATGGTGACCAGGCAGACCCAGCCGATGATGACGGCGATCCAGACCGTGATATTGAAGTTGAACGCGGTCGCCGCCGCGTTGCGGACCAGCGGGCTGCGATCACGGAAGATGAGCCACATGGCCAGCGGGCCGACGAAACTCAACCATCCGGCGCTGAGGACCAGGGCGATCAAGGGGGACAGATGGGACAGGATCGCCAGCGTGCGGTCATCCCGATCGGCGTTCGGGTCCTGCGCCCGGCCGGCGCCCGGCCCCTGCGGGGGGCCCGGCTGTTGTGGGTCCGGCCCTGGTCGGTCGGGTCTCTGCCCTGGTTGGGGGCCCGGCTGTCCACTCTCGGGATAGGGGGGCTGGCTCATGGTCCCTTTCGCCTCTTCTGGATCGCAAGCAAACTCTTGTCGCTGGCGTGCAGCACGGCAACTCTGACTCATCCGTCAAGGTATGTCGAATGGGAGGCTCCACCTGAATCCGCCCCCTGACCCCGCGCCACAATCGTTCACATGGATCGTGAGAGTCAGAGAATTGCGGCTCAGGCGCTATAGCCGCTCACATGGACGGTTATGGCAGGGTGACCAGATGAGCAGCCAATCCGCCGTCGACCAGTTCTGGACCAACGCCCGGATCGAAGGGAAGCTGAACCGACTCGAGGTCCTCACCGGACAAGACCCGCACGGCACGCTCCCGCCGCCGGTATGGGCCAGTTCACCGGACCCGGCCCAGGCTGACGCTGACGTCGCCGAACTCCTGGCCGGCGGCTCGCTGACGATGGCCTCACCGCGAGCGGATTACAGCACCGAGGACCTCCCACTTCCGCAGATCGGGGACCTGGCCATCGTGCTGGATGGCACTGACCACCCCCGCGCACTGGTGCGTACCAGCGCGGTGAACGTCGTCGCCGAGCACCCGGAGGTTCCGGCCGGTGAGGCCGTCGTCGAACGGCTGGAGTTGCTCTACCCGCGCCGGGCCAAGAGCCGAAGCCGCCAGCCCGCCGGCTGAGCAGGACCGGCCGGGGCGGTGCACGCAATTGCCAACAGTTGTCCCCGGGGGCACGAATCGGGTACTGGAACCTGACGGATGTGCCGCCCTGCGGCTACCGTCGGAGCATGACGTGGTTCAAGGAAGAGGCTCGCTTCATCGCCCGGCCGCAGATCGAGGCGTTGTGCGACCGGTTACTCAGCGAAGCCAAGGACCGGCTCGGTATCGCCGAATACCACCGGGTGCTGCTGTTGCCCCCGGATCTGACCCGGGCGCACTCGGGCACCGGCTGGATGACCGAGTACCTCTACCACCAGTTGGACGCCGACGGCGCTGAGGTGCACGTCATCCCCACTCTCGGCCAGCATGTACCGCACACCCCCGAAGACAACCGGTGGATGTTCGGGTCCATCCCCGAAGAACGTATCCACGCCCACGACTGGAAGAACGGCGTGACGAACGTGGGCACCGTGCCGGCCGAGTACGTCCGGGAGCAGACCGGCGGGGCGGTGGACTGGGAGATGCCGGTCGACCTGAACACCATGTTGGTCACCCAGCAGTGGGACCTGATCATCAACGTGGGGCATGTGGTCCCGCACGAGGTGCTCGGATTTGCCAACCACAACAAAAACTACTTCATCGGTCTGGGCGGCAAACGCCTGCTCGGGGCAGCGCACATGGCTTCTGCGGTGTACGGCATCGAGAACAACCTGGGCAATCTGCTCACGCCGGTAAGGGCCTGCTTCAACTACGCCGAGGATCACTTCCTGGCCGACCTGCCCGATGTGTACCTGCAGGTGGTGATGGATTACGACGACGAGGGCAAGCTCGCTCACACCGGGGTGTACGTCGGTGATGACGTGCAGACCTATTACGACGCCGCTCGTGCCTCCCGGGCGCAGAACTTCACTGTCTTCGACGAGCCGGCGAAGAAGGTGGTTGCGGTGATGCAGGCTGATGAGTTCCGGGCCACCTGGGTAGCGAACAAGGCCGTCTACCGCACCCGGATGGCGATCGCCGACGGCGGGGAGTTGCTGGTCATCGCCCCCGGGGTGGAACGGTTCGGGGAGCAGCCGGAAGTCGATGCGCTGGTACGCACCTACGGCTACATCTCCCAGGCGGAGGCACTGCGGCTCTACCAGACCGAGGCCGATATGCAGGACATCCCACACGGCACCGCCCACCTGGTGCACGGCTCGTCCGAGGGGCGTTTCACCATCACCTACGCCCCGGGACACCTGACCCGCGAGGAGGTCGAGTCGGTGGGGTATGAGTACCTGGACGTCGAGGACGCCCAGCGCCGCTACGACCCGGCGGTGATGAAGGACGGCTGGAACACGATGCCCGACGGCGAGGAGGTCTTCTACATCTCCACTCCGTCGGCCGGGCTCTGGTCTACCCGGGCGAAACTGGAGCAACGCGCCGGTCATGAGCGCTACCAGGGCTGAGCGCTACCGGGGCTGATCATCCCGCCTCGGACCAGGCCGGCTCTCGGGTTGCCGCCCGCCCCACCGGGGCACGACGTCGAACCCGGATCACATCATCTGCCGGTAGCCCAACTCGACCAGGTTGTCATAGGAGGTAACCAGGCAGTCGAAGGGATCCCGGCCGTAGTGCTGGTCCTGCTCGATGAACAGGTACTGGGCGCCGGACTCCACGGACTGATCGATGATCTCGCGCCAGTCCAGCGTGCCCTCACCGACCTCGCCGAACTGCACCACGTCGGCTAAGGCCGCCCGGAAGGTGGCGTCATCCCCCTGACGCAGGGCTTCGAAGGCGGACGCACCCGGTAGGCCGATGCGGTAATCCTTCAAGTGCACCAGGTCCACCCGGCCGGCGTACTTCGCCAGCGTGCGCACCGGGTCCCGGCCGCCGCGCTGGACCCAGTGCACATCGAGTTGCAGGCGCAGATTCGGGGCCTCCTGACTGATGATGTCCAGCAGGTGCCGGCCCCCGGCTTTCGCGAACTCGTAGTGGTGGTTGTGGTAGGAGAGGGCGATGCCCGCATCGGCCAGCTGCAGTGCGGTCTTATCGGCCAGTTGGCAGAACTCCAGCAGCGCCTCTAGCGATTCCATCGCCCAAAACGGCATCATCCCGATCCGGATGTGGCGGGCGCCGAGCCGGGTGGCATCTGCGACGACCTTGTCGTAATTTGCCGTCAGCGAATCGTTGGCGCCCCCCCTTGCCTCCAGCGTTGCGGACAGGGAGCCGACGTCGACACCGAGATCTTCGCGTGCGCGCGACATCTGCGCGACATTATCCGGCGACATCGGGATCTGGGAGATTTCCACCGCCCGGAAGCCGATATCGGTCAACCGGCGCAGAGTCTCGTAGGGGCCGGCCTCGGCGACCTTGGCCTTGAGCATCATCATCTGCACGCCGATGGTCGGCATAGGATCTCCTTTCCAGGCACGTGTCATCCTCCTCGATGAACGACGAGGACCCGACCGGCTCGGCCGATGCCCGCCGCCGATGTACACCGCTCACCCTCCACGATGAGGGCACCGGTGGCGAGCGGACCACTGCTTGCCGCTTGTTGTCCCTAGCGGTAGGAGACAAGTGATGACAACCGGTGGCGTCGGCGCCAGCAGCAGACCACAGTGAGCAAATGCCGGCTCACCGCACACGGCAGTCGCCACCGCCGCAGCGCAGCAGAAAGGTTCGCACATGACCCAGCAGGTTCGACTCGGAATCATCGGTCTCGGTACCCAGGGCACGATTTACGCCAACTTCCTCACCGAAGGCAGGATCGGCAAAATGAGGCTGGGGGCGATCTGCGACACGGACCCGGCCAAAGAGGCCGAGGCGCAGGAGAACTACCCGCAGGTGCCGTTCTATGCCGACTACCACCAGATGCTCGCCGAGGCGGAGATCGATGCGGTGATCACCTGCACACCGCACTACCTGCACCCGGAGATGGGAATCGCCGCCCTGCGCGCTGGCCATCATGTTCTGGTGGAGAAACCGGCCGGGGTCTACACCGCCCAGGTACAGGAGTTGAACGATGTCGCTGACGCCACCCCGGGCCTGACCTTCGGGATCATGTTCAACCAGCGCAACAATCCCCTCTACCAGCGCATCAAGGAAATCGTTGACGCCGGCGAGATCGGCAAGATCCGACGCTCGAGCTGGATCATCACCACCTGGTGGCGTCCCCAGGGGTACTACGAACAGTCCGAGTGGCGCGCCACCTGGGGTGGAGAGGGCGGCGGTGTGCTGGTGAACCAGGCCCCGCACCAATTGGATCTGTGGCAGTGGATCTGCGGGGTGGGCGAATCGGTGTATGCCAAGGTCGGTTTCGGGTTCCGGCGCGACATCGCCGTCGAGGACGAGGTGACCGCAGTCGTCGACTATGGGCACGGTGTCACCGGCACCTTCGTGACCGCCACCCACGACCTGGTCGGCACTGACCGGTTCGAGATCCTCGGGGACCGCGGCAAAATCGTCGTCGAGGGCTCCAAGACCGCCACGGTGACCCGGCTGGCTCAAGACGAGCAAGCACTGTCGGCCTCGATGAACATGGAGGATGTGCGCCAGTTGTTCCAGCAACAGGAGGCCAGCGAGGAGGTCTACACCACCGAGACCATCGAATTCGAGTCGCGGTGGGGTGCTCAACACGCCGGGGTGCTGGAGAACTTCGCCGCGAACATCCTCCATGGCACCCCGCTGCTGGCTCCGGGGGCGGAGGGGATCAACGGGGTACGTCTGGCCAATGCCATCCACCTCTCGGCTTGGACCGGTGCTGAGGTGCCGCTGGACTTCGATGCGGCGGACTACCTGAGGGAATTGAACACGCGGATCGCAGCCGAGGGTAAGTACGAGCAGCGCTGACCGGCGCCTCGGGAATCCACAAGCCGTACCGCGGTCCACATCGGCCGGTCCTGCAGACCTTGGTGTCAGGTGCTGGTGGAAGGGTGCGCAGCACCAGCACCGCAGACTTGAGGGAAACGAGGAAGCCGATGGGCCGCAACAACATCCGGCGACGCACGCCGACGGCGCACAACGGTAGCCAGGACCGGCAGAGCCGGGGCGCGGCGTTCTTCGGTGAGCCAAGCCCTGCCGGGGCGCCCGGTCCCGGCAGGGGATCGACCTCCGCCGGCGGGCCCGAGTTGCTCCCCCCGCAGCAGCCGCCCCTGACGATCGCCGACCACGCCCGCAACCTGGTGGAACTGGCCGTCCGGGCGACTGCGGCCGGGCCAGTCGCCGGTCAGCAAGCCCATCGGGCCCTCGTCGAATTCGCCACGAGTCAACCCCGGGCCGGCGCGGCGGTGGGCCGGGACCTGAGCCGACAGCTGGCGGAGCGTCTTACCAGCAGTTGGCAGCGCGGGTGGGAACCGGCCGATCTGCACCGGGTGGCGGGCCGCGGGTTGCCAGGCATCTCGCCCGCACCAGATTCAGCCCAGCCAGTGCTGATGGACGCGATGGCCGGTGAGCTCGCCCGGTACCCGAGGGGCAGCATCGAGCCGCGATGGCTGCAGCAACTCAGCGAACTCGAGGCTCGGCAGTGGTGGCCACAGAGCAGCGATTACCTGAGCGCCAGAGTTGCCTCCCTTCCCAACGGGTGGGCGCAAATCATCTGTGCGGCGTTATGGGTGCTCGCCCTGCTCAGCCGGCTCCCCGAGTTGCAGGTACTCGGCCACCTGCCCGGGAAGGCCGATGCGACTACCCGGGCGGCTGCCGAGCGGGCCGGCCAGGTGGACGAACGGGTCCTGGCCAAAGTGCGGGCCCTGCTGGCCAAGGCAGAGTCGACCACCTATGAGGCAGAGGCCGAGACGTTCACCGCCGGCGCCCAGGCGATGATGGCCAGGCACAGCATCGACGCGGCGATGCTCGATGCTGCCAGGAGCAAGGACGATGTGCGCGGCAGCGCACCCGGCGCGATCCGGATCGGAATCGACCGGCCCTACGAGAGCCCCAAGGCGCTGCTGCTGGATGTGGTCGCAGGTGCCAACCGGTGCCGCGCAGTGTGGGTCCGGGGCCTTGGCTTCAGCACAGTGGTCGGCCATGAGCCGGACCTGGCGGCGGTGGAGACGCTGTTCACCTCGCTGCTGCTGCAGTCCACCGCAGCCATGCGCCGTGAGGGCTCGCGGCAAACGGCGTGGGGCCGGTCGCGAACCCGGTCCTTCCGGCAGTCGTTCCTGATGGCCTTCGCCACCAGGATCGGCGAACGGCTCGCAGCGACCACCCGGCAGGAGGAGGAACGGGCCAGTGGTCGCCAGGCCATCGGTGCCGCGGGCCCGCACGCCAACCCGGGCACCGAGGTGCTTCCGGTGCTGGCAGCCCGGGACCAGGCGGTTGAGGAAGCGACCGCCCAGATGTTCCCCGAACTGGTGACCACCCGCACAGCCCGGGTCGGGGATGCTGAGGGATGGCACCGCGGTCGGGCCGCTGCGGAGGAGGCCAACCTGGCCGGGTTGGACGCGCTGCCCACGGGATCCTGAGGCGCAGGCCTTTCGGCCCGGACATGCCCTTGCGCCGGCCGGTCTAGCCAAACTGGGGGGTCGAATGCGTGCTGAGCCGCGGCGAGCGTGGCTTATTCTGAGCGGACTGCACCACCCCGGGACTTCATCTGGCCTTCGCGGGCCGAGGAGGACCGAAGCTGCGATGGAGCGCTCGCTCAGAAGGGATCGGGAGGCGATGGGCCACCGTCACCGGAAGGCTGGATTACCGGCGGCCGTAGTGGGGGCATTACTCCTGGCCGCGTGCGCACCGATGGGTAGCGGCGACGGCCAGACCACCATGCGGCTTTCGCTGAACCAGGCCGAGAACCACCCCTCCTTCATCGCCCTGGACAACTGGTCGACGTACATGGCCGAGAACAGCGAGGAGGTGCGCATCGATGTCTTCCCGAACGAGACGCTCGGTGCCCAGGCCGAAGCCCTGCAACTGGTCTCCACCGGGATCGCCGATATGGCGATCGTCTCCGGCACCCAGTTGGAGAACCTCAACGAAGACTTCCTGGTGTTCAACATGCCCCGGGTGTTCGACGACGTCGAACATCAGATGCAGGTCATCCATGACCCGCAGATCACCGGCGAGTTGTACGCCTCTTTGGAAGAGTCCAACAACATCACCGTCCTCGGCGGATTCACCCAGGGCGCCAGGTCGGTCTACTCCACTGAGGGGCCGGTGCACACCCCGGAGGACCTGGACGGGGACAAGATCCGGGTCCAGGAGTCGGAGTTGAACGTGGCGATGGCTCAAGCACTGGGCGGGGCCGGGACCCCGATGGCCTTCGGCGAGCTCTACACCGGCCTGCAGTCCGGTGTGGTCGATGCCGCGGAGAACAATGAAGTCTCCTACTACACCCAGGGCCACTACGAGGTGGCACCCTACTGGTCCTACACCAATCACCTGGTCGGCCTGGATTACCTGATCATCAATACCGAGGTGCTGAACAGCCTCAGCGATGCCGAGCGGGCGGTGTTCGAGGAAGGGTGGGCCGCCACCCACGTCGAACACGCCGAACTGTGGGGCGAACTGACCGAAGAGGCCATCGCCGGGGCTGAAGCAGGCGGGGCCGCCTTCAACGAGGTGGATGAGGCCGCCTTCGATGACGCCCTGGGCGGACTTGCCGAGGACTTCATCACCACCCCCACCCAACAGGAGCTCTACGACGCGGCCCGAGCGGCCGCGCAGCCGAGCGGTTCGGGGGATGAGTGATGGAGGGCATCAAGAACGTCCTGGACCGGGTCCTGTACTGGATCACCGTGGTTCTGTTCGCACTGCTGGTGGTGGTCGTCGTCTGGCAGATCTTCAGCCGCCAGGTGCTCGGCGCGCCCAGTACCTGGACCGAGGAGGCCGCGCGGATGACGTTCGTGTGGCTGGGGCTCTTCGCTGCCGCGTTCGTCTTCGGGGAGCGGGGTCATATCGCGGTGGAGTTCGTGGCCCGCAAGTTCACCGCGGGCGGGCAGCGCGCGCTGGCCATCGTGGTCCAGGCGATCCTGCTCGGGTTCGCCGTGCTCATCCTCATCTGGGGTGGAGCGTTGGTGGTGATGAATGCCTGGACGCAGAACTTGTCCGCGCTGCCGGTCACCTTGGGCCAGCTTTACCTGGCCCTACCCGTCGCCGGGGTACTGATCGCGTTCTACTCGGTGTACCACCTGCGCGGGCAGGTGCGCGGGCTGGTTTTGCCCTACCCGGAGGTCAGCATCGAGGAAGTGGATGCCAAGATGGCCGGCCCGGTGCGCGGTGGGGACCCCGCACAGGAATCGAGGCTGTTGCACGACGACGGATCGACCGAGGGTCGCCAGGGCCCTCGACCGGCCGCAGGTAATGATGCGGACGAGGATGGCAGGTCAGTCAAGGACGAGGACGGTCGTCCCAACACCGGTCAGCGGGAGGCGTGATGGACCCGGCAACGCTCGCAGCGGTCATTCTGCTGGCCGGCATCGTGATCGGCATTGTCTTCTCCGTCCCGATCGCGGTGGTGATCGGGACCGCCTCGTTCCTGGCTGCGATCCCGTTGTTGGGCCTGGAGAACGCAGTGGTGATCACCGCCCAGCGGATCTTCACCGGGATCAACTCCTTCCCCCTGCTGGCCATCCCCCTGTTCGTCCTCGCCGGAGTGATCATGAACACCGGCGGGATCGCCGGCCGGCTGGTCGATGCTGCCAAGGTGCTCACCGGGAGGATGCCCGCCTCGCTGGCCCAAACCAACGTAGTGGCCAACGCCATGTTCGGTTCGGTCTCCGGGGCGGCGGTGGCTGCCGCCGCTGCGGTGGGTAACGTGATGAACCCGCGGATGGCCGCTGAGGGCTACGACCGGAGGTTCGCGGCCGCGGTGAACGTCGCCTCGGCCTCATCCGAAATGCTATTGCCGCCTTCGAATACTTTCATCGTCTACGCGCTGGTCTCCGGCTCCTCGATCGCGGCGCTGTTCATGTCCGGGGTGGGCCCAGGTCTGCTATGGGCACTGGCGTGCATGGTGGTGGTCTACCTGTACGCACGGCGCCAACCGGGACGGTTGAAGTCCGTTCAGCGGGTCACCTTCGCCCAGGGTGCGCAGGTAATGGGGCGGGCATTGCCCTCGATGCTGATGATCGTGGTGGTGATCGGGGGGATCCTCGGCGGATTCTTCACCGCGACGGAGTCGGCGTCGATCGCCGTCGTGTACTGCCTGGTGCTCTCCGCGCTGTACCGCACCATCAGGGTCAAGGACCTGCCCGAGATACTCGTCGATGCCGGACGCACCACGGCGATCGTGATGCTGCTGGTGGGGGTCTCCACCGCCCTGTCCTTCGTGATGACGTTCGCGGGTATTCCCGATGCGATCTCCGGGGCCGTGCTCGGCCTGACCGACTCACCCACCGTGGTGCTGTTGCTGATGATGGTGGTGCTGATCGCCGTCGGTACGGTGATGGATCCCACCCCTGCGATCCTGATCTTCGTGCCGATCTTCCTGCCGATCGCCACCGAGTTCGGTATCGACCCGGTGCACTTCGGGGCGATGGTGGTGATGAACCTGTCACTGGGTGTGATCACCCCACCGATCGGGAACGTGCTGTTGGTCGGCTCCCGGGTGGCGCGGCTGCCGATCGAGCAGGTGATCGGACGGTTGTGGCCGTTCCTGGGCGCGATCCTGATCGCCTTGCTGCTGGTGGTCTTCCTGCCGCAGTTGTCGGTGTGGCTGCCCACCGTGCTGAACCTGATGTGAGCGACCCGGGGGAGGGGGCGTTCACCCGGCGAGACGCTTCGTCCGACCTGTGGGATCGGTGCGGTACGGTGACGCTATGGCACGCACGATCAAGATTGCGGTAGTCCCCGGGGACGGGATCGGTCACGACGTCGTCACCGAGGCCCGGAAAGTGCTCGACGCCGTCCTGGCGGGCAGCGACATCAGCGTCCAGGCCACCGAGATGGACCTGGGCGCCGGGCGCTGGCACACCACCGGTGAGACTCTGACCGATCAGGATCTGGCCACGATCAAGGCCCACGATGCGATCCTGCTCGGCGCCGTCGGGGACCCCACCGTACCCAGTGGTGTGCTCGAACGCGGGCTGCTGCTGCGACTGCGATTCGAACTCGACCACTACGTCAACCTGCGCCCCTCCCGGCTGTACCCGGGAGTGTCCACCCCGTTGGCAGAGCCGGGAGAGGTGGACTTCGTCGTCGTGCGGGAAGGTACTGAAGGGCCCTACGTGGGCAACGGGGGCGCACTGCGGGTCGATACTCCCCAGGAGATCGCCACCGAGGTCTCGGTGAACACTGCCTTCGGTGTGGAGCGGGTGGTGCGCGACGCCTTCGCCAGGGCCCAGGCCCGGCCGCGTAAGAAGCTCACTCTGGTGCACAAGCACAATGTGCTGGTGCACGCCGGACATCTGTGGCGCCGGACGGTAGAGAAGGTCGGCGCCCAGTACCCCGAGGTTGCGGTGGATTACCTGCACGTTGATGCCGCGACGATCTTCATGGCCACCGATCCAAGCCGGTTCGATGTGATCGTCACCGACAACCTCTTTGGTGACATCATCACCGACCTGGCCGCAGCGATTAGCGGCGGGATCGGTCTGGCGGCCTCGGGCAACATCAACCCCGACGGCGATTTCCCGTCCATGTTCGAGCCGGTGCATGGTTCGGCTCCGGACATCGCCGGCACCGGTAAGGCGGATCCGACCGCCGCGGTGCTGTCGGTGGCGTTGCTGCTGGACCACCTGGGCCTGGCCGAACAGGCTGATCGGGTCGCAGCAGCGGTCGCCCAGGACCTGGCCGAACGGACCGGCGCGCGCAGCACCAGCGAGGTGGGGGATGCGCTGGCGAAGCGGGTGCGGGACTGAGTGGTCGGCGTCTTTACGTCACTGCCCTGAGCTCGCTCTGCTGCTGGCGGTGCAGCACGTAACCCCATACTGCAAGTGCGAGCATCGGGCCCCAGAACCAGAACGGCATGATCAGCGCCGAGGCGAGGGTGTCGGTGAAGGCGTGCTGGGCGAAGCTGCGCAGCAGCGGCACCGCCGCTGCGCATACCGCACCCGCGACGATGCCGCCCGGGACGGCGGCTAGTGCCACCGGCACCGGCCGGCCGGCTATCACCGGCAGCCAGCGCGGGAATGTCTCGCCCCATGGCCGGATCAGGCCGAGGGTAAGCACGGATCCGGCCCATGCGCCCAGGGAGAGCGCGAAACCCCAGAACAGGATGTCAGGGTCGGCATCCGCCGGGGCCTGCAGCGGCCAGGGGGTCAGCCAGGTGAGCCGGACCAGTGCGTACGGTAGCGGACCTACGGCGGCCAGCACGGTGATCAACCGCCGGTGACGTAGCACGATGCCCGGAGCCAGACCCGTCCCGCCGCCGCGGCGAGCAGCCTGGACGCTCACCGCCGCCCACGCCAGCGCGGTACAGAGCAGCAGCATGAACGGGGACACCTGCGCCAGAGCCGATGGCAGTTGGACAAGGACGTCGCGCAGCGCTTCAGCTGCGGGGCCGGTGAGGATCCCGGTCGCCAGCGCCGCAACCAGCACGACGGCGGTGATCGCCACCGCGATCCAGCGCACCCGCTCGCCCCTACGAACCAGCTGGAGCACCACGAACGCCAACGCGAGTGGCATCACCAGGGCCAGCAGATAACCGAGCGCTGCGATCACGCCCATACCGATCAGGCCGAGGCCGATGAAGAGGGTTTGGGCGATCCCGAGCGGGGCGAGCCAACGCGGCCAGTTGGCGGCGCGATGCGCCGCGCGTAGCGCCAGTGAGGCGCTGACCATGCCGAGCAGGCCGATGATCAGCTGGCTCATCGCCACGGCGCCGGCGGAGAGCCACGTCCGCAGCAGGCCGGACGACTCGGTCTCGAATCCGTTCCAAGCCGGCTGGCTGAGCCAGAGCGTGGCCACAACGGCGGTGAGTGCACTCGCCAGTCCTGCGGCCAGGAGCAGCCGGTGAGTGGAGGTGGCAGAACTGGGCGGTGAGCTGGCTGGAGCCTGGAGTGAGGCAGTGGTTCGCGTCATGGCCCCAGCCTCGATCCCGGCACGTGGCACCAGCGTCCCCCGCACGGGTGAATCTGGCTGGTGCCCGGGGGAGTGTGAGCGTTCCGCCGTCTGGACGCCGGTGGCGGAGCCGATGCCTTCGGTGGAGCTGGGCCTTGCTCAGCCGGGCTGAGAATCGGTGTGCCAGCTATGCCGCAACTGCTCGGCGACCGCAACCATCGCTGAGCCTCGATGGCGTCGTGGATGGGTGAGCATATGAACGCCGCACTTCGGTAGTGACGGTCCGTCGATCACCCGCAGCGCACCGGAGCGAATCTCTTCAGCCACACACATCCGAGGGAGTACGGTCCACCCGAGACCCACGTCGACACACCGTTTGATTGCTTCGACGCTGCCGAATTGTGATCGGCGTCCGGGTTCCTGTCCAGTGGCAGCAAGCCGGCTCGCTACGTGATCGCTGTACCCGCACCCCTCAGCGATCAGCAGCGCATCGCGGCCGGCGAGTTCGGCCCACGAGGAGCGGATCGCCTGATCGCTGTGGCCTGACGTGCTGGGGCTGTCGATCAGGACTAGCTCTTCGGTGCCGATATCCTCCAGCTGCAGGTCGGTGGCCGGGGCGAGCGGCTCCAGGGTCAGAGCGAGATCCACTCGGCCCTGGCGTAATGCCTCGAGAGATTCATGGAGACCGCCGGGACTGACCCAGATCTGCACCTGCGGCTCGGCTTGGCGCACCGCGCTGATGATCTGGGGCAGGCGATAGGTGCACACCGATTCGGGGGCCATCAGTCGCACCGTGCCCGAGGGCCGGGATTCAGCGGCGGGGAGGCCCTGTAGGCGGTCTTCGGCGGCGAGGATGTCCTCGGCGTGAGGCAGGATGCGCGCGCCCAGCTCGGTGAGCACCACACCGGTCGGAAGCCGGTCCAACAGGCTATCGCCCAGCTGGTGCTCCAGCTTCTGCAGGTGGCTGGTCACGGTCGACTGGGTCCGGCCCAGCTCCACCGCTGCCGCAGTGAAGCTGCCGAGGTGGGCAACGGTGAGGAAGCTGCGCAACAAACGCGTGTCTATTGGACGATCCAATACGGGATTGGCAGGTGGCGGGGCCTAGGTCTCAGGCTAGATCACTATTGTGATTCGCGATACGTTCTATCGCAATTCATCGTTTGACGCGATGCGATCTGGCCGGGACCCTGGTCGGGTGAGCAACCGGTGGGACCAGCCCGAGGAGTCGGCAGCGGCGGGCGAAAATGGCACCAGCACCCTGGTGTCGTTGTTGGCGGTGACGTTCCTGGCGCTGCTGAACTATGCCGCGTTGCTGCCGGTGGTGCCGCTGTGGGCTGCCAGTGGCGGTGCCGCCAGCGCCACCGTCGGGGCGACCACCGGAGTGATGATGGCCGCGACCGTGGCCGCTCAGTTGGCAATGCCGTGGCTGTTCACCGTGATCGGGTTGCGGACGATGATTGCCTGCGGCGCGGTGCTGCTGGGCGGGCCCACCCCGCTGTACCTGCTGTCCGCCGAGGTCCTGCCGATCATGGCGATCTCGGTGGTCCGGGGGGTCGGGTTCGCCTTTATCGTCGTGGCCGGGGCGACTCTGGTGGCCGATGTGGCGCCCCCGGGAAAGCTCGCCAGAGCGGTCGGTTATTACGGGGCTGCTGCCGCCCTGCCCAACATTGGCGCGCTGGCCGGGGGCGTATGGGCCGCGCAGTTGTGGGGCTTCGAGGTCGTCTTCACCGGCGCCGCCGTTGCCAGCCTCCTCGCGGCTATCCTGGCGGTGAGGCTACCGGCCCACAGCCGCGGCACCTTCGTGCTGCCCGCGCTGGAAGACCTGGGCCGGATCGCTGCGCCGATCGTGTTGTTCCTGGTCACCGCGGGCGCTTTCGGGGCGGCCACCACCTTCCTGCCGGTGAGCGGGCCCGACGCCGGACACGTGTCTCTGGCACTGCTCGCCGCCTCGGTGGCGATGGTGCTCGGCAGGCTCGCGGCCGGGACGATCGGGGACCGGATCGGCGCCGGCCGGCTCCTGACCTCATGGGTGCTTTCGGTAGCGACGGGTTCTGCGTTGATCGCCTGGGCCCTCGATGGGCCGGTGTGGCTGCTGATCCTCGGGGCGGCACTGCTCGGCGGTGGGTTCGGTGCCTGTCAGAACGACTCCCTGGTCGCGACCATCCAGCGCCTGGGCGCCGGACGCAGCGGTACCGCGAGCACGATCTGGAACATCGGGTTCGACGGGGGAGTGGGCCTGGGCGCCGTCGTCCTGGGTTGGGTGATCGCCGGTCTGGGCTATGCCGGAGCCTTCTTCGCGCTGGCGATCGGGATCGCGACAGTGACGGTGCTGAGCATGCTGATTGTCCCTCGGGGCCCCCAACCAGAGTCACCGCGGCGGTGAGGGCGCCGGCACCGACTCCGGGAGGCCGAACCGGGCAAAAAGGCGCAGATCGAAGAAGCAGGCGACGTGGCTGATCCCCGCTGGCGTGAGCCGCAGTACCTGCACGTTGAACGCGCGATGGGTGCCCTGCTCATCGGGCAGGTACAGACCGAAGGCAGGCTGCCCATTGGCTGCCGTGGGCACCAGCAGGTGGTCCCCGGGCCCCTGTGCGGGGCTTTGCGCCGCGACCATCTGCCCGATCGCGCCGGCGCCCTGAAACCACGCCGGGAAGGGCGGCATCTCCCAGATCGCATCACGGGTGAACACGGCGATCAGCGAGGCGATGTCGTAGTCCTGCATCGCGCGGACATACTCCTCGAGCAGCTCGCGCTCCGGGGCAGAGCCGGGTTCGACGATGTCCTCAGCGTGCAGCTCAGCGCGGGTGAGCTGGTCCCGCGCGCGCTGGCGCAGGCTGTGCACCGCGCTCGCGGAGATCTGCAGCATTTCGGCGACCTCGGCCGCGCTGAACTCCAACACTTCCCGCAGGATCAGTACTGCGCGCTGCCGCGGAGGAAGGTGCTGCAGGGTAGCGATGAGCGCCAGTCGCACCTGGTGGCGGTGCCCAACTGCCTCGGCGGGATCATTGGTGCCTGGCCTGCTGCCGGCAACCATGCCATCGGGAAGTGGCTCCAGCCACGGCAACTCCGGCCACTGGGACAAGTGCGCCGCGGGATCAGGCGCCGGACCGCCCAAACCGGTGGGCATCGCTCTGCGGCCACGGTTCTCCAGTGCTCGCAGGCAGGTGTTCGTGGCGATGCGGTACAGCCAGGTGCGTAGTGAGGACCGTCCGGCGAAGCGGTCGTAGCCGCGCCAGGCGCGCAGGTAGGTGTCCTGGACTGCGTCCTCGGCGTCGTGGATCGAGGCCAGCATCCGGTAGCTGTGGGCGAGCAACTCGGCCCGGTACGGGCGGGTAAGGTTCTCGAATTCAGCGGTGTCCGGCACGGTCGGTCTCCTTGAGTCGGCTCGGGGCAAGCAGGACGACGGCGAGCACCGCGCCGAGCGTCGCGATACCGGCCAGCACCAGCAGTGCCAGGCTGAACCCCCCGGTGAGCGACTCCGCCACCGGCGGTGTAGGGGTGGCATCGGAGGCGTAGCCGATGGCTACTGCGGAGGCGAGCGCCGCACCCATCGTGGTGCCCACCGCGAACGACGTCTCCTCCAGGCCAGCCGCCAAACCGGCATCCCGCTCGGCCACCCCGGACAGAGCCGCGATCTGGCCGGCAACGAATGCCGCGCCCATCCCGGCTCCGAAGATCACCAGGCCCGCCAGCAGGTCCTGGACGAAACTGCCGGCCACCGACAACCGGCTCAGCACCAAGCAGGCAGTGACCAGCAGTGCCAGCCCGGTGGTGGCCACGAGGCGGCCGCCGAGCCTAGTGACCAGACGCGCTCCACCCACCACCCCGGCCACCGACGTGATCGTCATGATGGCCATCGCCAGACCGAACTGGAGTGCGGAGAACCCCAGCACCATCTGGGCGTACAACGTCACCACGATCAACAGGCCATCGACGGCGATGCCGGCGATCAGGATGGTTGCGTTCCCGCCGACCAGCACACGAGAGCCGAAGATCCGCATCGGCACCAGCGGTGCCGGGCTGCGCAGTTCGACCGCGACGAACGCGGCCGTCAGCAGCATGGCACCGACGCCGTAGGTCATCACCCGGGCGTCGAAGCCCTCGCCCGCGATCCGGAACAGCGCCAACAGCATCAACACCAGCGCCCCGGTCGCAGTCAGTGCCCCGGGCAGGTCCAGGCGCTGGCGGTTGCGCGGGACCTTGGGCAAAAGGGCCGGGCACAGTGCCAGGACTGCCAGGCAGACCGGGATGTTGGTCAGGAAGATCCAGGCCCAGCCGGCCCAGTCGGTCAGCACCCCACCGAACAACAGCCCGGCCGAGGCCCCGGTCCCACCAAGTCCGCCCCAGATACCCAGAGCCTTGTTGCGCTCGGGCCCCTCGGCGAAGACGTGCGTCAGCAGGGACAAGCCCGCCGGGGTCATCACCGCCGCACCCACGCCTTGGAGGAGCCGGGCGGCGATCAGCACCTCGCTGGAGGTCGCAAGACCGCACGCCAACGACGCCGCTGCGAACAGGCCGACCGCGGCCATGAATACCCGGTGCCGGCCGCCGTAATCGGCCAGCCGCCCACCCAACAGCAGCAGCCCACCGACAGCCACCCCATAGGCGGTGATCACCCACTGCACCTGGGCCGGTGCGAAGCCCAGGTCACCGGCGATCACCGGCAGCGCGGCATACACACTGGTGGAGTCCAGTACTCCCATGAACATCGCCATGCACACCACGGCCAGCACCCACCACCGCCGGGACAACACCGGGGCTTCACGCTGCTGCAGTCTCACCAAGACGCCTCCATGACCCACTCGTTCGAAGCCCGGGCCTTGCGCCGCGGGCTGGATATAGAGGTAGATACCTGCCGCGGGGCGGATTCATCGGTGCCGGCTGAAATGCCCCCGAATTCCCGGGCCCCAGCGGGCAGCGCCACGGGTTACTCGGGCTGTAGGGCTGCCGTGAGCTTGGCCATCGCGCTCGCAGCGGACTGGCTCGCCGTAGGGCCGAGGGCGGCGAGACTGGCGATCAGCGCTGCGGTCTCCGGCAGGTCCAGCGTGATCGGCCCGAGGGGAACTGATCGCTCGATCGCTGCGCCACCGGCCCGGCCGGCGCGCACGGTGATCGGGGCGCCGGAGTGACGCAGCCGTGAGATGTCCCGAGCGATGGTCCGTTCGGCGACGCCGAACTCCTCGGCCAAGCGCCCCAGCGGGACCCGAGCTGCGGCGGTGCACAGGCGCTCGATGAGGTGCTGCTGACGTTCCACCCTGCGCAGGGTGAGGTGGTTGTCGCGAGAAGCTGCTGCGGCATCGGCGATCGAGGAGGCCATCAGAATCAAATCTAAACCACGACACCGGCGTGTCCAGGTTCATCCGTAGCGTGGGTTGCTATGAGTGAGCAAACGATGGCCCAAACGTTCTTCGACACCTACGCACGTGCCCTGGTGGCCCGGGATGCCAAGGCGGTGGCGCAGCTGTACGCGGTGCCCGCCCTGATCGAGTTCCCGGAGCAAGCCCTGGCAGTGTCCAGCTCCGAGCAGACCGAGGAGTTCTTCACCGCTGCCTTCGGTCAGTACGCGGAGAGTACCCAGGTCGAGGCCGCCGTCGACGTCGTCGCCGAGACCGGACACAGCGTGTGGGCCGATGTCACCTGGACCTACGACCGCAGCCCGGCCGAGCGGTTCATGTACCAGCTCGTGCGCGCCGGGGGCCAGTGGCAGATCGCGGTGCTCACCCCCTTGGACAGCTGACCGACCGGGTCTTGAGGGCCCACGGAAACTCGCGCGAGGTGACCGAGCACACCCGCGGCGCAGCTCAGCGCAACGGCACCAGGCCGCTCTGATAGGCGAACACGACCGCCTGGGTCCGGTCGCGGGCACCGAGTTTGTGCAGCAGTCGCGAGACGTGGGTGCGCACCGTTTCCACGCCGAGGAACAACTCGGCGGCGATCTCCGCGTTCGACATGCCGCGGGCCACCAGCGCAAGCACCTGCTGTTCCCGTTCGGTGATCTGCGGGCCCCGATAGCTGGCCTCGGGTGGTACGTGCTGGCGGGCCAGGTCCCGGATCGCCTCCGGGAAGACCAGGTGCTCACCGGCGGCGACCGTTCGCACCGCGGTCACGATCGCGTCGGCGCTGGAGCGTTTCAGCAGGAACCCAGCGGCTCCAGCCCGCAGCGCGGCGAAGACGTAGTCATCACTGTCGAAGGTGGTGATCACCAGGACCCGGGGCGGGGTTTCCAGCTGCAGGATCCGCTCGGTGGCGGTGATGCCATCCACCCCCGGCATCCGCACATCCATGCAGACCACGTCCGGGATGAATTGACGGGACAGGGTCAGCGCCTGGGCGCCGTCGTCGGCCTCAGCCACCACCTGAACTTCGGGTTCGGTCTCCAGGATGGTGCGCAGGCCGTGCCGTACCAGCGGTTCATCATCGACGAGCAATACCGTGATCGGGTCAGCCACGCGTTCCTCCTCGGGCAAGTGTGGCGGCCAGCACCCACTGACCGTCCTGGGGGCCGGCGATGAGTTCGCCGTCGAGCAGCTGCACCGACTCCGACAGCCCGACCAGACCGCGGCCCTGCCGGCGGCCCGGCTCTGTGACACCCACTGGATTGGTGAGCGTGAGGTGCAGGGCATCGGTGGTGTCGTGGATGGTCAACTGCACCGGCCCGGTGGCGTACTTGGCCGCGTTGGTGAGTCCCTCGGCGCAAATCCGGTAGGCGGTTCGGCTGAGTACCAGCGGCAGCTGGTCGGCATCGAAGCCTAGGTCGGTGTGGATCTCCAGCCCGCGCTCGCGGTGGGCAGCCAGCAGCGCGGGCAGTCGATCCAGATCGGTGCCGTTAGTGCCGGCCGGGGTGCGTGCACTGACCGCGTCGGACTCGGTCTCAGCACGTAGCACCCCCAGCACACTATCCAGTTCACCGACAGCGTCGGCGGCCAGGTCGGCTATCACCTGCAGAGACTGCTGGGCGCGCTGGGCGTGCGGGTCCGGCCCGGCCCGGTGCAGCAGCCGCTGACCGGCCTCGGCCTGCAGGGAGATCGCACTGAGGGAATGCCCGACGCCGTCGTGCAGATCCCGGGACAGACGCCGGTACTCCTGCTCTGCGGCCAGGCGCTGCTCGGCTAGGGCGAGGCGGTCGGGCCCGAGCGGGCCGAGTAGCAGCGGAGCCGACCACCGGGCCCCGATCCCACCTGCCCACACCAGGACAACGACCACCGAAAGTACGACCACGCTGAGACCGAGGTAGAGCGTCCACTGCGCTGGGCCCTGGGGACGGTCCAGCGTCAGCCCGGGGATGCTGAACGGCTCGGACCTGCTGAGGAAGTGTGCCAGCACCGCCACGACCATCATGCCCACTAGCCCCAGGACGGCCACGATGGTGCCGATGATCTGATGGACGAAGGTCCACAGTGCGGTACGCCACCGGTGGGCCAGACGCATCGGTTCGGGAACCACCACGTCCCTGACCCCGAGCAGCGACTGAGCGCCGGCGACCTGCAGTTCGCGAACCCCGGGCAATAGCCCCACCAGCAACATCGGGACCAGGAACATCGGAATGAAGATTGTCATCCGGGGTGCGGCATCCGCGGGCTGCAACGGTGCGTAGATGCTGGTGGCCAGGATGAAGAAGGCAATGGTGATCGCCGCCCCGATCCCGAGGTGGACCGTGCGCCGGACCACCCCGACTGGGCGCTGATCACCGTTGTGCACCGTCCTATCGTGTCATCTCCGCTTCGGCGCCACGGTTGGCGGGCCCGGCGGCCCGTCGCGGTGGGCGTGGGAGGACGCGAGGTGCGCGACCGGTGCGATCAGGGCGATCCAGCCAGCTGCAGCAGCCGGGCCCCGTTGGCGTACAGCACTTTGGTGTTGAAGTCCGCTCCGAGGTCCAGACCCAGGATCGACTCGATCTGCGTGAGGTAGGGGTGGGGAATGTTAGGAAAATCGCTGCCCAGAATGATCTTGTCCTGTAGTTGGGCCAGTCGGGGCAGCAACTGCGGGGGGAATGGGTGGTCCTGCTCGATGTAGGGGGTAAAGGTCATACAGGTGTCCAGGCAGACGTTGCGGTAGGTCTCCGCCAGCTGCAGGAACTGGGCGTACTCCGGCATCCCGGTGTGGGCGATGACCAGGGCGAGGTCAGGATGGCGGTGCAGCAACTCGGCGATCGGGTCGGCACCGGTGTAGCGCCCGGCCACCGGCCCCGATCCACAGTGGATCACCACCGGTGCACCGGCCTGGGCGATCTGCGCCCACACCGGGTCCAGGAGCGGGTCCAGCGGATCGTAATCACCCACCTGGAGGTGGGCCTTGAACACCCGGGCACCGGCGTCGAGCGCCTCGCCGGTGTAACGGGCGGCCTCCGGCTCGGGGAAGAAGGTGCAGGTGTGGGCGCAATCAGGCACCCGGGCCGCGAAATCAGCCGACCAGGTATTGAGCCACTCGGCCATACCCGGCCGGTGCGGATAGAGCATCGAGGTGAACGCGACCACGCCCATCTGTCGAAGCCGGTCGATGCGCTCCGGCTCGGCGTACCGATACGCGATCGGCCAGGGTCGTAGGCCGTGTTCCGGCGCCCGGTCGAAGTAGTCCCAGACTTTCGCCAGTACGTTGCTCGGCATGAAATGGGTGTGGATGTCGACAAAACCCGGGATACCCAGATCCCCGATGATCTGATGTAGCCGCGCGGCCTCGTCCTCGGGGATGGCGACTGCGTCGCGGCCCGGGCGGGGCGTCGGGACTGCCATCGGGCCATGATAAGTCGGCGGCGCCGCCGGTCCTGCCGCGTTGGGTACTCTGCGCCAGTATGAGACCACTCGCGCCCACGCCCGCCCAGCGGAACTGGCAGGGTCTGGAGCTGGGCATCTTCTGTCACTTCGGGATCAACACTTTCCACGGCGTGGAGTGGTCCGATGGGACGTTGCCGGCGCGCAGTTTCAACCCCACCGAGTTCGACGCCGCGCAATGGGTGGGTAGTGCGGTGGCCGCCGGCGCGCGGTACTTCGTGTTGACCGCGAAACATCATGACGGGTTCTGCCTATGGCCCACCGAGACCACCGACTACTCGGTGGCGTCCTCGCCCTGGCGAGATGGTCGCGGTGATGTCGTCGCTGAGGTGGCCCGGGCCTGTGCTCAGGCGAGCATGCCACTGGGCTTGTACCTGTCACCGTGGGACCGCAACGCGCCGTGTTATGACGACCCGCCTGCCTACGATGAGTTCTACCTGCGCCAGTTGACCGAGTTGTGCACCTGGTATGGGCCCTTGGTGGAGTTGTGGTTCGACGGGGCCGGGTCCCAGGGCAGGCAGTACGACTGGCCGGCCATCAACGCGGTGATCGCCGAGCATCAGCCCCAGGCGATGGTGTTCAACATGGGCGAGGCGACAATCCGCTGGGTGGGAAATGAGGACGGCCTCGCTCACGACCCGGTGCACTATGTGGTCGAGGAAACCGACTTCTCCAACTACACCGAGCAGACCACCAGCCTCGATCGGGCACGGTACCTGCCGCCCGAGTGTGACGTGTCGTTGCGGCGAGGGTGGTTCTGGTCCGCCGCTGATGAACCCAAGAGCCTGCAGCACCTGCTGGCGATCTATTACTCCTCGGTCGGGATGGGGGCGAACCTGCTGTTGAACGTCCCCCCGGACAACCGCGGCTTGATCGGCGCCGATGACCAGGCCCGGTTACAGCAGTGGCGCGCTGAGCTGGACCGCCGGTTCGCTACCCCGAGCGCCGCCGAGTTGACTTCTGACGGTGCGACCTGGGTGGCCGACTTCGGCCGGGACGTCACCCTCGACCACCTCGAACTCGCCGAGGACTACAGCCGTGGACAGTGGATCGGCGCCCACCAGGTGCACAGTGCAGATCAGCTGCTGGCCAGTGGGCAGACCGTCGGTCACCGGCGGATCCACACATTCGCCCCGGTCAGCACCGACCGCCTGCACATCACCCTGGACGATGAGGATGCGGTTCTGGCCGCAGTGCGCGGCTACGCCACCGGCGGTGCAGCCCCCGGGACTGTCGGCTACTTGGCGAGCACCGAGCAACCGCAATGAGGTCTCGCCACCAGCTTCGACCGACGGACTTCGCTACCGAGGTGGCCCGTGGGAAGGTACCGTCTGTTGCTATCACCACCGCAAAAGGGGCCCCATGACTACTGAGACGACGGTCACCTTCGAGGTGCGACCGACCCCGCATCCACGCACGATCGAAGAGCGCCAGAACGCATTGGCAGAACTGAGCTTCGGCAAGGTTTTCACCGACCACATGGCTCGGGTTGCCTGGACCCCTGAACGAGGCTGGTATGGCCACCGGGTCGAGGCCTACGGACCGCTCAGCCTGGACCCGGCCACAGCGGTGCTGCACTACGCCCAGGAGATCTTCGAGGGCATGAAGGCCTACCGGCACGCCGATGGCTCGGTGTGGACATTCCGGCCCCGGGCCAACGCCGCCAGGTTCGCCGCCAGCGCGCGGCGGCTGGCACTGCCGGTGCTCAGCGAGGAGGAGTTCATCGCCTCGATCCAGTCGCTGGTAGCCACCGACGTGGAATGGGTGCCCGACTCGCCTGGTTCATCCTTGTACCTGCGGCCGTTCATGTTCGCCGCTGAGGCCTTCCTGGGGGTGCGCCCGGCCCAGCACGTGGAGTACCTGGTGATCGCCTCACCCTCCGGTCCCTACTTCACCTCCGGGTTCAACCCGGTTTCGATCTGGGTCACCACCGAGTTCCACCGCGCTGGCCCGGGGGGCACCGGGGCGGCCAAGTGCGGCGGAAACTATGCCGCCAGCCTGCTTCCGCAGCAGTTGGCCGCCGAGCACGGCTGCTCGCAGGTGTGTTTCCTGGACGCGCGCACCGAGTCCCTGCTGGAGGAACTGGGCGGGATGAACGTCTTCTTCATCCACGACGACGGATCGGTGCACACCCCCGAACTGTCCGGCACCATCCTGGAAGGGGTCACCCGCTCCTCGGTCCTGCAGCTGCTCGCCGACGCCGGCCGGCAGATCCATGAGCGTCCGCTGCCCTTCAGTGAGGTGCAGGCGCAGATTGAATCGGGAAAGATCGTCGAGGCCTTCGCCTGCGGCACTGCGGCAGTGGTCACCCCGATCGGCCAATTCAAGGGCGTCGACCTGGACCTGACCGTGGGCGACGGCCGGGCCGGGCAGACCACCAGGGACCTGCACACCCAACTCACCGACTTGCAGTACGGACACGCCAAGGACACCTACGGTTGGCTGTATCAGCTGGCCTGAGCGTGCCGGTGCGCGGGTTCAGTTGGCCTCGGCGTAGTCGTTCACGATTCGCACACTCAGCGGGAAGCGGACACCCACAGATCCGAACAGCAGCGCGCCGGCGGCCTCGGCAGCCTCGTGCACCACGATGGCGACGCCTTCGGCGTTCTCGGCGGGAGTGTGCACGATTACCTCATCGTGCAGGAAGAACACCAGGTGCGCCCGGCCCTGACCCAGAGTACGCAGACGACGGCGAATCTCACCCAGCCAGCACAGTGCCCACTCCGCGGCGGTGCCTTGCACCACGAAGTTCCGCGTGAACCGGCCCCACTCGCGCATCTCCCGCCCGGCCCGCCGCTGGGCCTGCGGCCCGGCATCCAGCTGGGCGGCCCTGCGCTGTCGCTGGATCCACTCCTGCGGTGGCGGCGGGCTCATCCGCCCCAGCCAGGTGCCCACCACACCGCCGCGTTCCCCGGTGCGGGCGGCCTGCTCGACTAGCTCGATCGCGCGGGGATAGGTGCGCATCAGGCGGGGCAGCAACGCTCCGGAGTCGCCGCTGGTGCCGCCATAGAGGGCGCCCAGCATCGCGACCTTGGCGTGGTCGCGGGTGGGCAAGACGCCGGTGTCCACCAGGCCCTGGTACAGGTCACCACCGCTGCCGGCTCGTGCCAATGCCTCATCACCGGCCATCGCCGCCAGTACCCGCGGTTCGATCTGGGCGGCATCAGCGACTACCAGCTGCCACCCGGGATCGGCCCGCACTGCGCTGCGCACCTGTTTGGGAAGCTGTAGGGCACCGCCACCGCTGGTGGCCCACCTGCCGGTCGCCACGCCACCGGGGACGTAGTCGGGCCGAAACCGGCCCTGCCGACCCGGCGTGGCTGGCTGCACCCAGGCATCCAGCCAGGCCCACCCGTTTGCACTGAGCAGCCGGGAGAGCTTCTTGTACTCCAGTAGTGGGCCGATCGCCGGATGGTCCAGGCGCTCCAATTCCCACTTGCGGGTGGTCTGCACCTCCAGGCCCTGGGCGCGCAAGGACCGCAACACCTCCACCGCGGAGTCCGGATTCAACGTGGGCGCGCCCAATTCGGTGCGGATCCGGGCGGCCAGGGTTTCCAGTTTCGCCGGCCGGGTGCCAGCAGATGGTCGCGGGCCCAGGGCAGCGGTGAGGAGATCGTTATGTACGGCCCGATCCCAGGGCAGCCCGTCGGCGTGCATCTCGGCGGCGATCAGTGACCCGGCCGATTCGGCTGCCAGCAGCAATCGCATCCGGCCTGGCTCGTGCAGGTCCGCTACCGCTTCCTGCTGGCGGAGGTGTTCAGCCAGGACCTCCGCCAAGCCGACGCCTCCAGCGCCGCCGCCGGTCGGATCGGGCAGGTCATCGAAGAGGCTGGCCGCCGCTTGCGAAGCCTGTGGAGCGTTCGGTTCAGCCGGCTCATCCCACAGGGACGTCTGCCATGTCTGTCCCGGCGGGGTGCGCCGCAGGATCGCATGGGCGAGGCGCAGATCCAGGCAGCGACGTACCCGCACACCGGCCGGAAGCAGTACCGGGGCGATTGCGGCGGTGTCGGCCCATACCCACCGCAGTGGACCACCGTCCTGGACGGCTTCGAGTTCGGCGACCCGCCCGGGCAGTTCGGTCCGGTCCATTCGCTCCGGTGCGGACGGGGCCCGCCCGGCGCCGGCCTGACCCGGTGCAGTACCTGCGTGGCCGTCGTGGCGCACTTCGGTAAGCACCGCCGTCGAGCCCTCCAGTGCCACGGCGATCTCCACACCCGCACTGTAATCATTCGCCCCGACACACGCGGTACCCGCGGGTGCGGCACCGGCAGCGTGTGGCAGGTGTGGCTTCGCAGCCCGGGCGCAGGGAGGACCCAGCCAGCCGAGCACCGCACCCATCGATGTCGAAAATCATCTTGGCCCCGGGGTTGGGTCGGCTTTTACGCTGCTGTCCATGACGTTCACCGTGCTTGATGGCCAGACCGCGTTCCGCGAGGTCCTTACCTCCCCGCTGCAGCACCGCGAGGAAATCGCGCGCCCGTTCTTGGAGCGCGCCGCGGGGATGTACCGCTACTTCCCGGGTGAGACCGACGTGATCGAGATGCACCACCTGAGCAGCGGGTTCCGGCTCGATGCCGAGGATGATCGCTACCTGCCCGCACTGGATGCGATGGTCGAGGCGAACGTGTGGGGGCGCGTGGAGTCCGCGCTGCACCAGGCGCTCGCGGTGCAGGTGGAGGCCACCCCCGACATTACCGTGCCAGAGGAGATCACCGTCCTGCTGGTGCTCGGCAACCCCGACGATGAGCATTTCATGAACGACAGCCTGGCCATGGTCGCCAGCGGGAGCGTCACCGGCTACCTGTGGATCAATATCTGGCCCACGGCGCAGAACCTGGAACAGATCGAGGCGATCGCGGTGCACGAGTTGCACCACAACCTGCGTTACGCCAACCGGGTCTGGGATCCGGCGACGGTCACGGTGGGTGAGCACATCGTTGCCGAAGGCCTGGCCGACGCTTTCGCCCGCCAGTTATACGGCGACCTTGGCTACGCCCGGATCGGACTGGCCACCCTTGACGACGACGAGGTGTTCGCCAAGGTCCTCACCGGCCTGGACGTCACCGGCATGGAGAACTTCACCGCCTGGGTTCTGGGTGACACCCACGCCGCCCGGTACGGCGGCGAGCCGGTGGGGCTGCCCACTGGGGCCGGCTACTCGGCGGGCAACCGCCTGGTCGATGCCTACTTGGCCGCCGAAGGACTCACCGCAGACCAGGCACTGCTGGCCGATCGTGAGGACGTCATCGCCGCCACGCTGGGCTGACCCGGCGCGCACCCACTAACTGTCGCCGGGGGCCAGCAGCCCGTCCACCACGCGCGCGAACAGCCAGCCAGACGCCCGATCCACAACCCGGCCCAGGATGAGGTCGAGCCACCGGGGCAGCGCTACCCGCAAGCGGATGTGTTCGGACCAGGTCACCGTGGCGCCGCCCGGTACGGCCCGGACTTCCACGGCTGCCCAGCCGGTGAGCACCGGGCCGACCTTATGGGCGTGGAAGGCTCCGATACCGTGCTCGTCCGGTGGTTTCCACCGGGTCAGCCGCATCGGGTCGTCGACTACCAGAGGCCCGAGCCGAGTTCGGCCGATGAACCGCCAGCCCTGATGCGGGGAGCGGGGCGCAGCAGGTTCGCACAAGATCTCGGTGAACGGGACGAACCTTCCGTGTGCGGCGAAATCGGTGACCGCAGCCCAGACGCTGTCCGGATCAGCGGCCACGCGGCGTCGGGTCACGGCGGGCATACCTGGAGTCCATCACACCCGGCGCGCCCGCGCTGCCTGCGTACCGGTGTGAACCGGGAGTGTCGGTGCTTGGGGGCCGACGCCGGACGAGATCAACGACGGGACCCGATTAACCGACTGTTCGGCCTGGGGTAGCGGGTGGCAGCTGGGGTGCGAAGGCCCCGGTGTGGCATGATGTGCCTTATGCAGCACACCTCGCTGATTATCGACTAGCGCGTTCGCCGGCCAGGCGAACGCGCAGACCTCCCGCACCCTCGGGGGGTCTTTTTGTTTGCGGGACACCCACCGCATGAGCACGAAGGCCCGATGGGCACATCATGCCCGGGCACCAAGGAGCACCACCACACGTCGCAGCTGCGGGAAACGACAGCTGCGATACCGAAGCCGAAGGTCGACACTATGAGCACCGCCCCCACCTCCGAGCGCACCGATATGCACATCTACGACACCACCCTGCGTGACGGTGCCCAGCAAGAGGGGATGAACCTGTCCGTTGCCGACAAGCTGGCGATCACCCCGCTGCTGGATGAGCTCGGCGTGACGTTCATCGAAGGCGGCTGGCCCGGTGCCATTCCCAAGGACACCGAGTTCTTCGCCCGGGCCGCCAAGGAACTAGAGCTGGCCAACGCTCAACTGGCCGCCTTCGGGGCTACCCGCAAACCTCACGGCGCCGTACACGAGGACGCCCAGGTCCGGGCCTTGTTGGATTCGGAGGCTCCGGTGATCACCCTGGTGGCCAAGAGTGATATCCGGCATGTGGAACGAGCGTTGCGCACCGATGGCGAGGAGAACCTGGCCATGATCGCCGACACGGTGCGCTACCTCACCGACGCTGGCCGGCGCGTCATGGTCGACGCCGAGCATTTCTTCGACGGTTACCGCTATGACCCCGACTACGCCCTCCGGGCGGTGGCCACCGCCTTCGAGGCCGGGGCGGAGGTAGTCGCCCTCTGCGACACCAACGGCGGAATGCTCCCGGAATGGGTATTCGAGGTGGTCACTACTACCGCTGCCGCCACCGATGGGCGACTGGGCATCCATGCCCACAACGACACCGGCTGCGCCGTCGCGAACTCGATGGCTGCCGTGGCTGCCGGGGCCCGGCACGTGCAGGGCACGGTGAACGGATACGGTGAACGTACCGGCAACGCCGACTTGCTGGCCGTCGTCGCCAACATTGAGCTCAAGCTCGCGCATCGGGTGCTCGGTGGCGCCGGGCTCAGCGAGGTGACTCGCATCGCCCACCAGATCAGCGAGATCACCAACATCGCCCCGTTCGCCCGCCAGCCCTACATCGGCTCGAGCGCCTTCGCGCACAAGGCGGGACTGCACGCCTCAGCGATCCGCATCGATCCCGATCTCTACCAGCACATCGATCCGCAAGCGGTCGGCAATGACATGCGCATGCTTGTTTCGGACATGGCCGGTCGGGCCAGTATCGAACTCAAGGGCCGTGAGCTGGGTTTCGACCTGACCGGTAAGGACGAACTGCTCAGCCGGGTGACCAACCGGGTCAAGGCTGCCGAGGCCCGCGGGTACACCTTCGACGCTGCCGATGCCTCGTTCGAACTGTTGCTGCTGGAAGAGATCGAGGACAGCCGCCGCAGCTACTTCCAGGTCGAGTCCTGGCGGGCGATCGTCGAGCACTCCTCCCGCGGCAGTGGCGCCGTCGACGCCGAAGCGACGGTGAAGCTGCAGGCTGGCGCGGACCGGGTGGTCAGCACCGGGGAGGGCAACGGCCCGGTGAACGCCCTGGACCACGCATTGCGTCAGGCGCTGGCCGGGATCTACCCGGTGATCGAAGAGTTCGAGCTGATCG
>Ga0079225_10000126_pt1 | contig 38459 bp, 38 predicted proteins | sample Poulit2012_FD_76344 | JGI IMG/M metagenome (GOLD analysis project Ga0079225, IMG submission 76344) | Agricultural soil microbial communities from Georgia to study Nitrogen management - Poultry litter 2012 | ecosystem: Environmental > Terrestrial > Soil > Agricultural land | place: USA: Georgia... | reverse complement strand
TTACGATTGAAAATAAAACATCTCAACTTATAGAGGAGATTAAAATATTTGATGTTCATGGAAGAGAAATGTATAAAAAAGATTTAAAGAATAATTCCAACACTAATAATATAACAGAATTGGATATTTCTTTTTTGCCAGCTGGAATGTATTGGATATATATAACTACAGAGAATGAACGAATAATAGAAAAAGTGAAAGTAATAAAATAGATGAGATAAAGGGATATAAAGAATAAATAATTAATGATTGATGTTCTTGTATAGCATGGCTTTATATGTTGTATAAAAAAGCATTTATAAATTAATCTCGAAAAAGTTTTAATTTTTAAAGAAATATTTTTATTATTGATTGATGTGAAATTTCTAAAAAACATTAAAATATGAGATTCAATTATACAAAACAAATTATTTTTTTCATTCTATTTGCAATAATAGGGAGTGCATTGTGGGCTCAAGCTCCTCAATACACCTATGGAGATAATACAGGTACTGATGGTAATCCTTTAAATTCATCAGTTAATAATAAAGAACAGTGGTTATATGTAATGAGCGACTTTACACCCGCTGTTCCTGCTGGGGTAATCGAGTCAATTTACGTTCGAAGAGCTAATGCATCAACAACTTCGACCTCGTACACTGATTTTACAATAAAAATTGGGCATATACCAAATACCCAAACGGAATTTGCAAATACAAATTATATTACTGGACTTCAAACGGTTGTGGCAGCAACTACACATTCTTTACCGGCTGGAGCTGCTGGGGATTGGATTGAAATTCCATTAACAAACCCATTTATTTATGATGGAACTTCAAATTTAGTTGTTGAAATGTCACAAAATGGAGGAAGTGGAATTAATTTACGACCTGGTACTTTAACTGGAACTAATAATAGACGTTTATATAGTAATAATACTAGTACAACATCAGCTAATCGTTATACAGGTCCAAAAAATTTAGGCTTAGATATTAATACAGACCCATGTGATAATACTGTAACACCTTCAAATTGGGGTATTATGGTTGGCGCAGACTTAGCTTGTGTTGGAGATGACTTTAATATGCAAGTAACTGAATTATTACCCGGGGTAGGATTAACTTATCAGTTTCAATATTCATTAGATGGTGGTACAACATGGTTGGATTTGGGAGCTCCAAATATAACTGGTGTGGAATCATTTGATAATATTTTACAAAATACACAATTTCGTGTACAATGGCTATGTAATGGAGTGGTTCAATACTCTTCAACTCCAGTATTAGTAGAAGCTATAGATCCAGAAATATATAGTGTTCAAAATGCAGAACGTTGTGGTCCTGGTCCAATAAGCTTATCAGCAACTGCAACTCCAGGTTCAACTATTTCATGGTTCGATAATCCAAATGGTGGAGTGCCTATACATGAGGGAGATACTTATAATATTCCGAACCTTACTAATACAACCTCTTATTGGGTCAATGCAAGTGTAGAAGGTTCTTCATCTTACAGTGATTCTTTAGAAACAATATTTTCTGGAGGTAATCAATGTGGTGGAGGAATAATGTTTGATTTAACTCCTGAAAGAAACCTGGATATTGATAGTTTTAAAGTATTAACTAAAGGTTCAGGTACTCAATTCAAAATTTATTATAAACTTGGAACACATGCAGGAAATGAAACGAATGCAGGTGCATGGACTTTACATGAAACTATAAATCGTACCTACGGATCAAATGAAACTCATATCTTGCCTTTATCTTCACCAATAGAGTTAGATGCTAATCAGGTTTATGGAATTTATTTATATTATTACTCTTCTTACACTAATGGTAATAATACATATAGTAATGCTGATTTAACTTTTGAAGGAGGAATAGGTTTATGTAATGAATTTAGTGGACTAAATATCCCAAGAGTGTTTAATGGTACTATTTATTATGGAACCAAAGGTTGTTCTTCTGATTTTGAAGAAGTAATTGCTACAATAAATCCTGAAGTTATTCCTTCTTTACCAGATACTTTTAGTTTATGTACTTCTCCAGAACATCCTGGTATTTTAGATGCGGGTTCTCATCCAAATAATGTAACTTATTTATGGGATGATGGTAGCACTGGTAGATATAGGGAGGTTATAAATCCTGGAACCTACTGGGTGGATATTACTAATGAATTTGGATGTACAGTTAGAGATAGTGTATATGCAAATGTTCAACTTAATCCAATAGTTAATTTAGGTTCAGATACGATTTTATGTATAGGTGCTGAAATAACCTTGGATGCTGGTTCGGATGGACAAAATTATAGTTGGAATACTGGAACAACTGGAAGATATTTGACTGTAAATTCCCCCGGAACATACCAAGTAGTTGTACAAGCTGCTAATGGATGCGTAGTTGTAGATAGTATTAAGGTGGAACAATCTACTGACGTTTTAGCAATAATAGATGGAATATTTGCTCAAAATATTGATCCTTATACCTTTAGGTTTGAAGCAATTAATCCTCAGTATGTTGATGAATATTTTTGGAGTTTTGGAGATGGAACTTATAGTGCAGATATAAATCCCTTTCATACTTATTCTGCAAAAGGAAATTATGTAGTTCATTTAGAGGTGTCAAACTCCTGTGGTGAAGTATATGATTCCATTTCTACTCATGTAGTTTCAATAGAAGAAAATACCAATGGTAATGATGCGATTCAAATTTATCCGAATCCTTCAAATGGGAAAATAACTATAAAAAACACTTCAAGTAAAGCCATAGAACGTATATTAATAAGCGATGTTCAGGGTAGAATAGTTCTTGAAGAGAGTATTAAAGAAGAAGAAATTAATTTAGAAGAAAATTATATGGACTTAACACATCTCGTATCTGGAGTGTATTGGGTTCAGATATATACTGATGATGGTATAATAATCAAAAAACTAAAACTCTTGTAAATTAATAAATGAAATTTAAACTATAAAGCAGTTACTTAAAAGTGACTGCTTTATAGTTTAAATAAACTAGCTTGATAGATTTTTTCTTGAAAATTGGAAAATCGAACACCTATTAAACGTATAGCTTTTTCTAAATTCCCTTCTTTTATCGAGTTTGAAAATATATCTAGTACTGCTTGTCTTAAATAATTAAAATTATGATTGGGTTGTATAACACTTTGCCTATTGATAGTTTCAAAATTTTTGAATCGTAATTTAATACTAACGGTTCTAGGAAATAAGTTTTTCTTTATAAGTATGGTATATATTCTTTCAAATAAATCCAATAATTTATTTTGAATAAGGATAATATCTGTGCTATCTTCTAAAAAAGTATATTCTTTACTTACTGATTTTGTAAGTCCTTGTTTTTTTACTGGAGTTTTATCAATTCCATGTGCTCTTTCCCAAATGATTTTACCTCTTTTACCAAAAATATGTATAAGTTTTATCAACTCTATGCCTTGTAAATCGGAAATTGTTTGAATTTGCATAGACTTTAATCTTGCTGCAGTTTTTGGTCCAACTAAGGGAATTTTGTTGATTGGTAAGGTTGCTAAAAATACTTTTTCAGTCCCAGGTAAAATATAAAATGAGCCGTTAGGTTTTCCTTCGCTAGTTGCTATTTTAGCTAGTGTTTTATTGCTAGCTAATCCAAATGATATTGGTAATCCAACTTGCTCAAAAACTTTATGTTTTTTATCTTGGCACCAGGAGAAAGCAGAATCAAAATCATTGAGATAAGATATATCCAAATAATGCTCATCTATAGATGCTTTTTCTACTATTGCATTTGTAGAGGTGAAAATATTCGTAATTATTTTAGAGTATTCCTTATATAATTGATGCTTAGGAGCTATGATGATTGCTCTTGGACATAATAATTTCGCTTGCTGCATTGGCATCGCACTCCGAATACCAAATGTTCTTGCTTCATAACTGCAGGAAGCTACTACTCCTCGTACAGTATCGTTTCCTATAAGTATAGGTTTCCCCATTAATTCTGGATTTTGCAATCTTTCTACAGAAACATAAAAACTATCTAAATCAAAATGAGCAATATATCGCATATTATTTAACTTTTATTGCATCATGGTGTTTCCATTCAACTTCAGAAGGGTATTGACTATAGCTCCATTTGCCTTTTATTGTTCCTGCTTTTAGTATAATTAAACCTGGATTATTTCTTATTATTTGTTTGTTTGTTCTATAATCTATGTACAATATTTGGGCGTTTTCTAAATTATACTCTTTCACTAAATTCCTTGTTTCTTCTTCAGAAATGCTACTTGCAATATAAAAACCAATATTGTTTTTAATAGCTGTTTGGATAAGAGCAGGAATTTTATCTATATTTTTCTTTTTAAAATCTTTGTTTTTTATTAATAGTATAAAATTATAACCTGGATCTTTCAATACAATATTCGTGAAATCATTTAAATCGGAATCAAATAAATAAAATGGAATATTAATGGAAGATATTTTATCTATACCGTTAGGAAGACTATCTAAAATAACAATTTGCTTATTTTTTATAAATGCTGCATGATGTGTTTGTATATTATTCCACTGTAAAGTATCTTGTCCGTTTAAAACGATAATTCTCTGTTTATTATAATTTGGTATTTCTAAATTTTTATTTATTTCTGTAATACTCTTTCCTTTTTTATAAATAGAGCAATCGATAAATGGTAGATGTTCTATAGCCCACCAAGAGGTAAATAAAGTTATTATTAAACTTATGGAAAATAGGAATAAAACATATGTCTTATTTAAAATTAAAACAGGGAATATTTTCCTGTTTTTATACATGGTAAATAAAATCAACCAGAGAAAGATATTCTTTATAAAACTCTGTTTTGTTGAAAGTGGTAAGCAGTCACCAAAACAACCGCAAGTGTCTACACTGCCTGTGAATGTGGCTATTCCTGTTAAAACTAGAAAAAAACTTATAAATATCCAGGCTACGGAAACACTGATTTTTGGTCTAATGGATAAGATAAAAGCTATCCCTAAAACAACTTCAACACAGATTATAAAAAATGCAGAAAATAATGTAAAGTTATCTAAGAAGTTTATATTCCAAGAGTGTAGAATTTCTTGCATTTTCTCCGATAAACCAATAGGATCATTTGCTTTAAGAATCCCAGAAACTAAAAATAATATGCCAATACATATTTGTAGTATCCTTATCCATGTATTGTTTTTCATCTTGTTTTAATATAGATTGCAAAAAAATAAATTAATATTTTTCTTTTAAACTTTAAATATAATCAATTATAAATTAAATTTGTGTTTTTAAAAAAGAAAATCTCTAAAAATTTTTGATATGCTAATTATAAATAAAAGCTGGGAAGAGTTGACTTGTTCTGAACTATATGCTATTTTACAAATTCGAGCGCAAGTTTTTGTAGTTGAACAGGAATGTCCTTATTTAGATTTAGATGATATGGATCAAAATAGTCGTCATTTATTTATAATAGAAAACCAAATCATTGTTGCATATATTCGAATCATTTTAGAAGAAAAAAGATTTAAAATTGGTAGAGTTGCAACGCGTAAAGAGTATAGAAGTAAAGGTTTAGCAAGTGCTTTAATGCAGGCTGTAATGAATTGGATTAAAAATCAAGAATCCGATAAAAAGATACAACTTAGTGCACAAAAACATCTTGTGGACTTTTATGCGCAATGGGGATTTGTTTCTGATGGAAAAACTTATTTAGAAGTTGGTATCCCACATGAGGATATGGAATACCAAAAATAGTTTAAGATTTATTTTCTTCATTTATTTTAATGAGAGCAAAAAGAGCATAATTGATAATATCATGAAAGTTTCCTTCTAAACCTTCTGAAATAAGAGTTTTGCCATCATTAATGATTATTTGTTTCATTCTTTCTAGTTTTGTTAAAATAAGATCTACAAAGGAAACTTGCGAAAGCATGCGCCAAGCTTCACCATAGTCATGGTTTTTTTGCAACATAAGTTCTGTAACGGCTTTTCTCTCGATTGTATATAATTCAACAGCATCTTCCAAACTAAGTTCTTTTTCGAAGTCAATTGCTTCATGAATTTGAAGCAATCCCATAATCGAGTAATTAACCATAGCTTGAAACTCCTCTTCAATATTATCAGCAATTTTCTGGATTCCTGTTTCTTGAATCTGTCGAACACGCCATGCTTTTATAAATATTTGATCTATTAAAGATGCTGGTCTGAAAATTTTCCATGAAGGGCCGTAATCTCTAGATTTATTATAAAATATTTGAAAGCAAGTGTCAAATGCATTATTATACTGTTCAATAGTTTTATTTGGCATTGTATAAATATAGAGGAATGATTTAAAATATAAGTTGGAAGATAAGATATTTTTCAATTTTAAGGAAAGGTTCTGCATTTATCTTCTTTATTAAAAATAGTACAAACAGAAATTAAAATTCTTAACTTTGTAATAATTCTTACAAAATTGAATATAACAATAATGATTGCCAAAAATGATCGCAAAGCCTTTTTAGTTATTTTAGACGGTTGGGGAATTGGAGGAGATAAAGATTCTGATGCTATTTATCATGCTAATACCGAATATTTTGATGGGCTATTAAAGAAATATGCCAATACAACTTTAAAAACACATGGACTTTCTGTAGGTTTACCTAAAGGACAAATGGGAAACTCGGAAGTGGGACATTTAAATATTGGAGCTGGTAGGGTTGTATATCAAGAGTTACAAAGAATACATCAAGCAATAAAAAATGAGGCTTTAAAGAATAATGAAATTCTACAAAGTACTTTTAAATATACCTTAGAAAATAAAAAGGCACTTCACCTTATAGGAATTTTTAGTGATGGAGGTGTTCATGGTCATATAGATCATTTAAAAGCCTTAATAGAATATGCGGAAGAGGCTGGTTTGAAAAATATATATGTTCATGGCTTCACTGATGGTAGAGATACAGATCCAAATAATGGGGAAAAATATTTAATAGATTTCTTGAGGTTTTTGGAAGGGAAAAACACCAAGTTAGCGAGCTTGACTGGTAGATTTTATGCAATGGATAGAGATAAAAGATGGGATAGAATAGCTGTGGCTTATAATGCCTTAATAAAGGGTGAGGGAGAACTGACTACGGATATGTTGCAGACATTAAGAAATGCCTATAAAAACGGGAAAACTGATGAGTTTCTTAACCCAATAATTTATTCCCTAGATGGAGGAAATCCAATAACTAAGATTCAGGAAAATGATGCTGTCATATGCTATAATTTTAGAACGGATAGATGCAGAGAAATTACTGAAGCACTTACGCAAATAGCTATTCCAACTGAGTTTATGGAGCCTTTATCTTTGCATTATGTTACCATGACAGAGTATGATGCTTCTTATCGGAATGTGGAAGTTATTTTTAAGAAAAATGATTTGCAAAATACTTTAGGAGAGATATTATCTCATGCAGGAAAAAAACAATTAAGAATTGCCGAAACAGAAAAATATCCTCATGTTACTTTTTTCTTCTCTGGAGGAAGAGAGGAAGTATTTAAAGGAGAAAAAAGAATTTTGATTCCTTCACCAAAAGATGTGGCAACTTATGATTTGAAGCCTGAAATGAGTGCTTTTAGTATTACTGAAGCTATATTAAAAGAGCTTGAAGAAAAGAGTGCAGATTTTATTTGCTTAAATTATGCTAATGCTGATATGGTTGGACATACTGGAGTTTGGGAGGCAGCTATAAAAGCTTGCGAAACCGTGGATATATGCTTGAGTAAAATAGTACCGAAAGCTATTGAAAATGATTATGCTTTATTTATAATTGCTGATCATGGAAATTCTGATTATATGATAAATGCGGATGGTAGTCCAAATACAGCACACACCACGAATTTGGTTCCATTTATTTTTATTCCACAAAAAATGGATTTGAATAAATATGTTTTAAAAACTGGAAAACTAGCTGATATAGCACCAAGTATTTTAAACTATATGCATATTGAAATACCTGAGGAAATGACAGGACAGGTATTGATTGAAAAAGATGGAAAAGAATAAATTTAAAAAAGGTTGCATTTATTTTGCAACCTTTTTATTTGAAATTTATTATAAAACTTATTAATTATTATCTATCGCACGCATAGTTACCCCAAAGCCTTTTCTGTATCCACTTCCTCCACTTTGTCCTGCTGGTCCTTTGGGTTGGAAAGTCCAGTAAACAATTTCTCTATAAATCAATCCAACATTATAGGCATATACTTCTTTAGAGTAATTCTTATATGCATAAGCTGTAGAATCTTCTTCTGGATTATTTAACTCTTGATCAATATGGTTTACTGTTACTGTATGTTTATAGTATTGATTTCCAGGATCATATTCCTCATCAAAATTGCTATACTCAAAAACATATTCTGGATCTTGAAAACGTTCTGGAAAACTTGTAGCATGTTCTTCTAAAGGTAACATGGCCAAACCATTCCATGTTTTTCCATTTTCAATGGGGAATGTTAATTGAATGATATCTAAATTGCTTTGCGTCGTTATTAAACGATTGTTGCTAATAGTAGCATGAATTACATCACTTGGAACAAAAGGACTGGTGGGTGTTTCACGCTCTGTTACATTAATAACATAACTCACCTCTCCTTCTCCATTTAGGAAAGAGTCTACACATTCATAACGCATTTGACTTCTATGGTGTATTTCAGCTTTTAAGAAATCATCCCAGTAGATAGAATCTACATTATATAATATATATTTACCTACTTCTAAAGGATAAAAATTATATCCTAAAGATAATTCTGATAAATCTTCACCTGTCTCTTTTGTACATGATTGAAGATGAAAGACAACAGGAATAACGAATAAAACTAATAAAATCTTGCGCATAGAATACATTTTCTATAAATAGTTACTATTTTTCAAATCGAAAGATAATGCTTAAAATTAAAACTTCCTATTTTTTTAAAATAAATCACTTAAAATTTATTTTTATCTTATAGCTATTTTCTTTTCATTAATTTCTTTTCTCAAATTCTGTAAGCCATAACGCATTCTGCCTAAAGCTGTATTTATACTTACATTAGTGATTTTAGCAATTTCCTTAAAACTAAATTCACCATAAATGCGCAAAATAATCACCTCTCTCTGTTCTCTCGGTAACAACTGCAATAAACTTTGAATGATTTGAGATTTTTCATTTTGAATTAATTCTCTTTCTTTATTATAAGAGTCGGATAAAGGAATAAAGCTAAGTATTTCTTCACCATTCGCAACTAAATAGTTTCGATTTCTTTTCTCCCTTCTAAAGTGATCAATACATAGGTTATTTGCAATTCTTTGCGCCCAAGGCAAAAATTTTCCTTGTTCTTTATAGTTTGATTTTCTTAATTGCTTGAATATTTTAATGAATGTTTCTTGAAAAATCTCATCAGCTATATAATAATTTTTTACTGTGTAAAAAATATTGGTATAAATAGCATTTTTATGTTTTTCAATTAATTGTCTTAAAGCTATTTCATTTCCGTCTCTTTGATAACTCTTGATAAGTTCTTCATCACTAGCTAATAAATAAGTATACTCTTCCATTAGATATATTACCATTATTTCTCTTTAAGGGAAAAGAGAAGATTATTAAATATAAAAATAAGGGTAAATGTTATCTCAAATAAGAAAATATTTATGATTGTCTAATGATATAGACCACAATTTTAGGAAAAAGATTGGGTATGACAAAATTTATTTTTTAAAACTAAAATTTGCACTAATTGGATAATGGTCGGATAAGCCTATATCTTCTTTATAAAAACCTTCAGCTTTTAAGTTTTCTTTGTCATATAAAATATAGTCTATTCTTAATGTCGGAAATATTTTATCAAAAGTCCTTCCTAAACCCACACCTTTACTAATAAAAGCATCTCCCATATTGCCTTTGATTTTTCTATAGGAATAGGAACTGGGAATATCATTAAAATCTCCACATATAATTAAAGGGTTTTCAAAATGTATTTTTAAAGAGTCAATATCATTTGCTAAAGCAGATCTTTCTGCTGAAGCGTATATTAAGCTTTTAATTATTCTTTTTAGAGGACTTTTTTCTATTGCCGCTGTGTATTTACTTTTTACTTCATCAATATATTCAATATCCTTGGATTTTATTCCTGTCGAAGTCAAATGCACTGTTGCTAAATCTATACTGTGTGTTTCATCAATACTGATTTCAGTATAAAGCAATTTATAATTATTATGACTTAAATTAAATACCTTCTCTTGTTCAATTGGAAATTTTGAAAATATAGCTAAACCAACATCAATTATTTCTCCTTTTTCTGCTCGGATATTCATAGTACTCTTATGCATTTTTGATTCAGAAGCTAAAGCCACATAAGGGTATCCTAATTGTTGTATTATTTCAGTATAAGGTAAAGAATTGGCTTTCGTATCCCAATAATATTCTTGTAAAACTAAAATGTCAGGTTGCTCTTTTTCCAGATATTGAATAATTTTAGCTTTAGAGGTTTCATCTTCGGTCCATTCGCCTAAATCAAATAAATGTACATTCCAACTTAAAATTTTTATTCCTTTCTCCGTTGTTTTTGTTTTATTAGATCCAAAATAATTCCAAGCCAATATTGGCTCCCAGGTATTATGGGTAAAAACCAGAGCTAAGAATGAATAAAGTATTCTCCATTTCTTCTTAGTAAACAACCAAAAAACCAAAAAAAATGCATTTGTTATTAAAGCGAAAAATGTTGTAAAACTCCATAAAGACCATAGTGTAGCAGCTCCAGCAGGATCTTTTGTCGAGGCATAACAACATAATATAATCCAGATAATAGCCAACCAATTTATTAATATAGCTAAGAGTCGTATAAGTTTTCGAATTAAAAACATGCAATAAATTTATTAAAATTATAACTCTTTACTTATTTGCTCCAAGGTTTCTTTCTCCTTTTTGCTTAAACTTTCTATACCTTTTTGATGTATTTTTTCAAGTATATCATTTAGAGTTTCTTCTTTATTCTTATAATCAGAGGTATAATTTTGTTTTAAAACTTTTAAGCGATTTTTGGGATTAGGGTTTTTAATATCTCCATCAAATTTTGCATTAAATTTTTCTAAACTTTTATAAACCTTTTGACCAATTCTAATCCCTCTCTTTACCATATTAATATACACCCAAGCGAGACCAATAGCCATTAAATATAGGATATAAAATACTAAAGGTGGATTTGAAAGGCCTAATCTTAAAAGTATAAATATAATAATTGCCACCCATAATGGAAAAGAAAAGTGTTGAGAAATATAATACCTGTATTTAGGAGCAATAAAGAATGCTGCACTTGCAAAAGATAAAATTCCTAGGTCACTGCCTTTCAAATAAATACCAGAAGGTAAAGGTAAAACAAAACTAATGAGTATTAATAAAATGCCAATTCCTATTTGACTAAAGAAGAATAGAGGTATTATTTCCTTGTATCCAATTAAGGTTTGAACAACAGAACCAAATAAATACATCCATATTAAATTAGTTAACATTGATAAAATGCCTTCCTCTACTAAGGAATAACTTAATAAAGTCCATGGTTTTTGTATCCATTCTGAAAAGTTACCCAATCCTATATAAGGCCACATTTGACCGGCAACAGCTCCAGGATTATCCGAAATAATAATTAATATTACTTTTACTGCATGAAAAAATATATAAAATACACAAAGCAATATAATTAAATGGATGATCCCATTTCTGTTATATAAGGTATTGTTGAATAATTTTCTATTTAAAAGAGAAGACCTCATAATATTTATCGATTAAAAGGATTATAACGAATTTTCCAAATCCTGAATAAAATATAAGCAAATAACATACCACCAACATGTGCGAAATGCGCAACATTATCACCTGGATTATTAGCAAACCCTTGCCATAACTCTATCAATGCATATACTGCTACAAAGTACTTTGCTCGGATAGGAAATAAAAAGTAAAGATAGATATGTATATTAGGAAATAGATAGCCAAAAGCAAATAAAACTCCAAATACAGCCCCTGAAGCCCCAACAGTAGGAATATTAATTTTTAAATTCGGTCTCCAAATAATGGATTCGTACTCCTCTGCGCTTAAAGAATTGATATAAGCCAATGCTTCCCTCATTTCCCAATGAAAAACACCCATGTGTAAAGCTGCTGCTCCAATCCCACAAACTAAATAAAATATTATAAATCGCTTTTCACCTAAGACGCCTTCAAGCATGTTTCCAAATATCCATAAGGCAAACATATTAAAAAATAAATGGGCAAAATTTCCATGCATAAACATATGCGTAAGTATTTGCCAGGGTTTAAAATAAGGTGAATCCCAATGGAATAAAGCTAAATAATAATTTAAATCTACAATCTGAGCTTGTTTTAAAACAACAGTTGCAAAATAAAATAAAACATTTATTATTAGTAGATTTTTAATAATTGGAGGTAGTATTTGAAAACCACCTGGTCTTAATATTTGTTGCATAAATTAATTAATAATCGTTTCAAAATTACAGAAAATTATTTTGGCACCTATAAAATAATCTATAAATCTATTATTTACCCTTTATTTCTTTTTGAAAATATTTACAAGCTACTTGCAAACCACATTGTGCACATAAGGGTGTTCTCGCTTTACAAATGTATCTACCATGTAGGATAATCCAATGATGTGCTTTATGTACTAAATCTTTTGGAATATGCCGCAATAATTGTTTCTCAGACTCTAATACATTTTTTGCTCTTGTTAATCCAATTCTATTGGAGACCCTGAAAACATGTGTATCAACTGCCATATGAGGTTGGTTATCTAATACTGAAGTTACTACATTGGCTGTTTTTCTACCTACTCCAGGTAATTTAATTAATTCTTTATGTTCTAATGGAATCTTGCCATTATGTTTCTCCATTAGCATTTTAGCCATTCCTACCAATTGTTTGGATTTGTTATTAGGAAAAGTAATGCTTTTAATGTATTCAAAAACTTCTTCTACCTCAGCTTTCGCAAGTGTTTCAGGATCAGGGAATTTTTCAAATAAAGCGGGAGTAGTTAAATTTACTCGGACATCAGTACATTGTGCAGATAAAATTACTGCTACTAATAATTGATAAGGTGAATCGTATATTAATTCTGTTTCTGGATTAGGGTTTTGTTTTTCAAAAAAATCCAAAACAAAAGCATAACGTTCTTTTATGGTCATTTTAATTTGTTATTTTACTGATTATTAAGCTTGAACAATTTCCTCCAAAGCCAAATGAATTAGAAAGCACATGTTTAATTTCATGTTTTTTATGCTCTGTCAATAAAGGGAGATGTATATCTTCTATTTTGTTTATTTTCTTACCTTGGCCCCACGCTACTTGGTTTTCAATTGCCATTATGCTAAATACAGCTTCTATAGCTCCTGCAGCGCCTAAGGTGTGTCCTGTATAAGTCTTAGTAGAACTCATATAGGGTTTTTTATTTGTAAAAATACGAGCAATTGCATGATTTTCTGAAAAGTCATTATTTTCAGTTCCAGTACCATGGGCATTAATATAATTTATATCATCCGCTATTAAATTAGCCTTTTGTAATGCAGCTTTCATAGCAGTATAATTGCCAATACCTTCTGGAGAAGAAGCAGTCTGGTGAAAAGCGTCATTAGCATTAGCAAAGCCACTTAACTTTGCAATGGGTTGTATTGAATGCTTCTGGATAAATTGCTCTGATGCTAAAACAATATAAGCACCACCTTCTCCTAAATTTAAACCTTTTCTGTTTTTATCAAATGGTTTGCAATGTTCGGAATCTAAAATCTTTAAGCTATTGAAGCCATTTATGGTATATTTGGATAAGGCATCAATACCTCCCGCTATAACTAAATCTTTTTCTTGGTTTTCTATCATCTTTCCAGCAAGCATTATGCTATTTGCGGATGAAGAACATGCCGTTGAGATGGTGGTATGGTATATTGAACTGCCTATTAAATCCAAAAAAAGACTTGTAGAGGAACCTGCCTCATGATACTTTAAATTATCAATATCCTGATTGGTAGCTAAAAACACTTCTGTTCTATCAATCCCTCCTACGGTATTTGCTGAAATATAGGCTTTTCTTTCTGAATTTATCGGAAAATCAAACCATTGCTTCAGTAAAGTACTCAAAAGGATATTAATCTTTGTTGTTCTAGGTATAACTTCCCAGTTTATAGCTAGGTCTGTATCAATTTTATTTAATCTATCATTTATCATTTGATCAGACAATGGAACTTTGCCAAAAGGAAGCACATGTTTAGAAAAAGAGTTTTCTTGGGTTTTTATTCCAAATTGTCCCTCTATTAAATTTTCCAGACATTCCTTCTTATTTGTTCCTATAGCAGATAGAATTTCATAATCAATTATATATACAGTAGGCTTCATTGCAAAAAATGTATATTATTATATACAAAGATACAAATCTATCTATCAAAATTGCTTCAATTTAATAATTATCCTATTGTTCTTTTATATATTTGCATAAAAAGTATTAAACGTATGGCGATTCAAAAGATTAAAAAAAGAAGATGGACAGAGCCACAAGCACACTCTAGTTGGCAAATTTTTAAAATCATGAGTGAATTTGTGCATGGTTTTGAGCGCTTGGCAGAAATAGGTCCTTGTATCTCTATTTTTGGATCAGCAAGAACTGCGGAAGATCATCCTAATTATGAATTAACGGTAAATATCGCTAAAAAACTTGCAGGATCAGGTTTTGGAATTATTAGCGGTGGCGGTCCTGGGATTATGGAGGCTGCAAATAAAGGAGCACATTTGGGAGGTGGAAAATCTGTAGGCTTAAATATTGATTTGCCTTTCGAACAACATCATAATATATATATAGATAAAGATTGTAATTTAGATTTTGAATACTTTTTTGTACGAAAAGTTATGTTTACCAAATATGCTCAAGGATTTATAATGATGCCAGGAGGGTGGGGAACTTTAGATGAGTTTTTTGAAGTATTAACTTTGGTACAAACTAATAAATTTAAGAGAACTCCTTTAGTTTGTGTAGGAAAAGCATATTGGGAAGGATTGTTCAGTTGGATGGAAGAAATGATGTTAGGTCAATATAAACATATTTCACCAGATGATTTATCTTTGGTAGAAGTATTTGATGATGGAGATGAGGCAGTAGAGTTCATTTTGGATTTTTATAAAAATAATCAATTAAAACCTAATTTTTAATATGATTGATTCTGTTTTAGAAGAATATATTACAGCATTTTCTGAAAAAGAAACTTCCTATCTTAAAGCTTTACATGAGTACACTATACAGAATGCACATGGTGCACATATGATTTCTGGTTCTTTACAGGGGGCTTTTCTAAGAGCAATGAGTCTTTTAAAACAACCTGAAAATATCTTAGAAATTGGTACTTTTACAGGGTATTCTGCTTTATGCTTAGTGGAAGGCTTGAAAAAAGATGGAAAACTGATTACATTAGATAAAAGTGATGAACACTTGAGTTTTATGTCAACAATATGGAAAGATGCTGGTAAGGATAAACAAATACAATTTATTAAAGGAGATGCCGAAGAGTTAATTCCAAATTTAGATATGACTTTTGATCTAGTGTTTATTGATGCAAACAAAAGAGCTTATGAGAATTATATGAATTTAGTCTTACCTAAGATGCCAAAAGGTGGATGTATTATTGTTGATAATGTTCTTTTTAGAAAAGAACCAATTTTAGAGGAGAAATATCAAAGTAAAACGGGAAAATTTATGGATGCATTTAATCAAAAAATGGCAGAAGATAATAGAGTACATCAAATTATATTACCTTTACGTGATGGAATTAGCATATTAGTAAAAAAATAAAAAACTTGTAAAAAAATAAAACAATGCGCAAAATACTACTATTTATACTTTTATGTACCTTCTCTCTTTATGCATTTGCAAACAGAGAAGTGAAAATTCAAGAATATATAGATAATTATAAGGAATGGGCTATGTTAGAGCAAGTACGTACGGGTGTACCTGCTGCAATAAAGCTAGCACAAGGAATACACGAAACAGCTGCTGGAACCTCTGAATTGGCCATATATGCAAAAAACCATTTTGGAGTGAAATGTAGAGGGAGTAATTGGTCAGGGAAAAGTTATTCTTATACGGATGATAAACCTGATGAATGTTTTAGAGCTTATGATTCTGAGTATTTTTCCTATAAAGATCATTCAGATTTTTTAAGAAATAATAAAAGATATGCCTCCTTATTTACATTGAAAAATGATGATTATCATGCATGGTGTAAAGGATTAAAAGCTGCTGGATATGCAACAAATCCTCATTATGCACAATTGTTGATAAATTATATAGAAGAATTTAATCTGCAAGAATATACATTAAAAGCTATTGAAAATGAAGCATATTACACATCATTGCTAGAAAAAGGAGAAGTTCCTGAAAAAGTTAGCCAAAATAAAACCTATGCTTATGCTGGTAAAGAATTAGAAGAAAAAGAAAATATTGAGTATTATACTCAGACTACAAAGAATGGTCTTAAAGGGTTTTATGCTAGAAAAGGAGATTTGCTTTTAGAAAGTGCAATTAATTTTAGAATTAGATATGTTAGGTTGTTGCAAATTAATGAATTAGAAGATGCTCCTTTAGATTATGATATGTTTATTTATTTAGAACCCAAACTTAGAATTAGTAGAGAGGAAGATTACTACACAATTAAAGAAGGAGAGAATTTACAATTAATTAGTCAAAAAACGGGTGTGCAGTTAAAATCATTAAAAGCACTTAATGGTGTAGAAAATGAAAAAGCAATTTTATCCAAGGGAGAAAAAGTGTATTTGAAAAACAATAGAGAAAACGCTTTGAGTATAGTAGAGAATCAAAAGGAAAATCTACCTATAATTGAAGAAAACAACAGAATCCAGGAAGAGGATGAATTTATTACAATAAATCATAGCAAAAAACAAAAGGAAGAAAAGGTTGAAACAGTAGAAAAGCTTAATAAAACGCAAGGAGCAAAAATTGTTGAATCAGAAGAAAGGAGTAAAGAAGTAATTGATTATGGTTATGGGGCTGTACCAACATCTGAAAAGAAAGAAAGTTTTGAAGAAGAGAAGGATTTGTCTCCCTTAGATAGATTAAAAGCGCATATGGATAAGAATGTTTATGGTGCTAATGATAATGTAAATGCTACTAAAGAAAAAAAGAATCAAGTAGTTAATTCTTATGAAACACGCCCTGCAGGTACTCATGTTGTAGACAGAGCGAATCAGCAAGAAAGTACAAGTAATGGATATTATACAGTTAAAAAAGGCGATACTGCTTACGGAATATCCAAAAGATTTGGTATTAGTTTGAAAGAATTAAATGAATGGAATGATTTAAAAGGTAATTTAACAGTTAAAATCGGTCAAAGTTTACGTGTTCAAGCTCCATAAAGCCTTTTGAGCTTCCAAGAAAACAATTCATTAATATAAACAAGAATTATATTATTATGAGGGTTTTAATCATTTAATGTTGAATAGTTTATAAATTTAAAGCTTGTCAATCGACAAGCCTTAAATTTATAAACAAGCATCTTTTAATTCTTTAATTAGAGAAATATCCTTTTCTATAGCATCACCTACCACAATTATTTGTGCTCCTGCTTCGCAGTTTTCTTTTACTTTTTCAGGAGTTTTTATTCCGCCACCAACAATTAATGGAATTGCTATATTACTACTAACTTTATTAATCATTTCTTTAGAAATGGGATATTCGGCTCCACTTCCAGAATCCATGTATATAACTTGCTTACCTTGCATTTCTCCAGCCCATGCAGTGCATAGAGCCAAATCTTTTTTATCTTTTGGTATTGGGAAGGAATGACTCATATAAGAAACGGTAGTTGCTTTTCCTCCATCTATAATCATATATCCGGTTGGGATAATCTCAAGATTACTGGATTTTACTTGAGGAGCTGAAACAACATGCTGACCTATTAATAATTCAGGGTTTCTACCCGAAATTACAGAAAGATATAATAATGCATCTGCATTATTGGCAATTTGTGAGGGACTTCCAGGAAATAAAACGATTGGAATATTAGAAACTTCTTTAAACGCTGCTATTACTTCTTCAACTTGTTGACTAAGCATAATACTTCCACCCATAAATACAAATTCAACTTGAGCTAATTCACATTTTTCAGCAAGTATCTGAATATGCTTTTTATTTGTATCATCTGGGTCAATTAGGACACTGAAGGCATGTTTGCTTTCTTGTTTTAGTGTTTGAAATTGGGAAAGTATTTCTAATTTATTTTGCATAGTAAAAGTAATAATACAGCCCAAAAGTAATTACTTTTGGGCTGGAATTCATGAATTTTTATAGAAATTATTGTTTCTTCAAAGAATCTCTTATTTCCATTAATAACTTTTCAGTTTCAGTTGGACCTGGATCTGGTTCAGGTGCAGCTTCTTCTTTACGTTTTAGATTGTTGATTCCTTTAACCATTAAGAAAACAACAAGAGCAAGTAAAATAAAGTTAATTAATACAGTAATAAAATTACCATAAGCAAAGACAACAGCACCTTCTACTTCTCTTGCAGCTTCCAAACTCGCATTAGCAGTTACTCCAGCACCTTCTTTGAGAACTACATATAAATTTGAAAAATCAGGAGTTCCAATAATAGCAGAAACAACTGGCATAATTAAATCGTTTACCACACTATCGATAATAGTTCCAAAAGCACCACCAATGATAACACCAACAGCAAGATCTATGGCATTACCTTTTACTGCAAATTCTTTAAATTCTTTTACAAAGCTCATAAATGTATTTTTAATATTTTAGTATTAAATTTTTAAAGCGTAAAAATAGAAATATATTTAAATAAATAGAAATCATTTAATAAATATTTTGAGTTTATCTAAAATTTTAATGGAATTATAGGTAAATATACTTAAATTTACCTAAAATAAATTGGATAAATAATGGCTTTAACGAAAGAGCAAATTGCGATGCGTATATCGCAAGAATTAAAAGATGGTATGTATGTCAACTTAGGTATTGGAATTCCAACTATGGTTGCTAATTATGTTCCAGATGATATTGAAATTCAATTACAAAGTGAAAATGGTATGTTAGGTATTGGGCCTTTTCCTACTGAAGAGGATGTGGATGCAGATTTAATTAATGCTGGAAAACAAACTGTTACTTTAAAAACTGGTGGAAGTTATTTCGATAGTGCTATGAGTTTCGGAATGATTAGGGCAGGAAGAGTAGACTTAACAGTATTAGGAGCTATGGAAGTTTCTGAAAATGGAGACATCGCAAATTGGAAAATACCAGGGAAAATGGTAAAAGGTATGGGTGGAGCAATGGATTTAGTAGCTTCAGCAAAAAATATTATAGTAGCCATGCAGCATACAGATAGAAGTGGAAACTCTAAATTATTACCAGAGTGTAAATTACCAATTACCGGTTTGAAATGTGTAAAAAAAGTAGTAACTGATTTAGGAGTGTTTGAAATAACAGAAAATGGATTTTTATGTACTGAATACGCTCCTGGTGTTAGTAAAGAGGAAATCCAAGAAAAAACAGCTGGTAAGTTAACTTTTGCGGAAAACTTGAAAGAAATGCAACTGAATTAGTGTTTTACTAGAAAAAATAATAAAAATGGAATTTATAGATTATTATAAAACTTTAGGAGTTAGTAAAGATGCAGATGCTGATGCTATAAAAAAAGCGTATAGAAAGCTGGCAAGAAAATATCATCCCGATGTGAACAAAGACAATCCTGAAGCTGCAAAAAAATTCCAAGAAATCAATGAAGCACACGAAGTTCTTAGTGATCCCATAAAAAGAGAAAAATACGATAAATATGGAGAGAATTGGAAGCATGGGGAGGCTTATGAACAACAAAATCAAAATCGAAATACTCATTACGACCAAGCAGGTCAATATGGATACCATTCTTACAGTAGATCTTCAGGAAGTTCAGAGTTTTCTGACTTCTTTGAAGATTTATTCGGTGCTCATTTTTCAGGTAGCAATGCTTATAAAAGAAGTTACCATGGAAATGATATTCAAGCTAAAATGCTTATCGAACGTTCGAGTTTATTTGAAGACCAAGAACGAATAATAGAGATAAATGAGAAAAAAATCAAAATTAAGATACCAGCTGGAATACAGGACGGTCAAAAAATACGCTTGAAAGGCTTGGGTGAAGAAGGATATCAAAATGGAAAAAAAGGAGATTTGATTATTACTTTCGAGGTAAAAGAGGATGTGGATTATAAGATAAAAAACTTGGATATTTATATGGAAAAAGACTTGCCTTTATATACTGCAATTTTAGGTGGAAAGGAAAGAGTAGATACACCATATGGTCCTATTGATATCACTATTGTTCCTATAACTCAAAATGGGCAACAAATACGAATAAAAGGAAAAGGTTATCCAGAGTTCAAAAATGCTACAAAAAAAGGTGATTTGTTTATAACTTGGCACATAGTTTTGCCAACTAATTTAACTGAAGAGGAAAAAGCTTTATTTGAACAATTAGCTAAAAAATAGATTATGAAACAAGATGAGTTTATAATAATAGAAGAATTTTGTAGTTTTCATGAAGTTGAGGTAAGTTTATTACAAGACTTGGAAGAAATGGGTATTATTGAGTTAATTAATATTGAAGAAAATCTATGTATTTCTTGTGAAACTGTTTATAAAGTGGAAAGACTTATACGCTTGCAAAGAAGTTTTGAACTGAGAAATCAAGATTTAGATTTGATAGATACCTTATTAAAAAAGATAGATCAATTAGAAAAGGAAATTAAGATGTTGAAATAATTTTTTTTCGGTATTGATATTATAATAATGTTTAAGAAGATCCGAGATGTAAGGATAAATTTCTTGATCTTATTTTTACCAGTTTGGAAGTCGAGACGACAGGATTCGAACCTGCGGCCCCTTGCACCCCATGCAAGTGCGCTACCGGACTGCGCCACGTCTCGATTAAGCTCTGCAAATGTAAGTTAATTATTGTAAATTAAGAAATTAATTATTTGCTTCTTTTAATAAATAGTTTTTAATATAGTCGTTCACTCCTTCTTCAAGGCTATAAAATTTTTCTTTATATCCTGCATTTTTAAGCTTTTCCATTTCAGCTTCCGTAAAATATTGGTATTTATCTCTAATATCTTGAGGTGTGTCTATATATATAATTTCTGTCTTTAAATTAAGAGTTTTAAAAACAGCCTCAGATAAGTCTTTAAAGCTTCGTGCATTTCCTGTGCCTACATTGTAGATGCCAGAATTTAAAGATGTACTGTTTTGCATCATAAACTTTATTATTTTTACCAAATCTTTTACATAGATAAAATCTCTTAACTGTTCTCCATCTTTGAACTTAGGATTGTGGCTTTTAAATAGCTTCATTTTCCCCGTTTCTTTAATCTGGTGAAATGCATGATAAACGACAGAAGCCATTCTGTTTTTATGATTTTCATGAGGCCCATAAACATTAAAGAATTTTAAACCTGCCCAAAAAGGAGGTTTTTTTCTTTGATCTAAAGCCCAAATATCTACAACGTGTTTAGACCAACCATAAGGATTTAAAGGACTTATCTTTTCTAATTCTTCTCTGTTTAATTGATCTGAAAACCCATGACTACCATCTCCATAAGTAGCAGCGGAAGAAGCATAAATAAAAGGGATTTGATTATCACTTGCGTATTCCCATAACTTTTTGGTATAGTTAGTGTTAAGTTCATTTAATAACTTCTCATCAAATTCGGAAGTATCTGTTCTCGCTCCTAGATGAATAATGTAGTCTATAGCCCCCTCATTTGATTCTAACCAATCAAAGAGTTGTTCTCTATGTATTTTATATAAGAAATCTAAATTTTGATGATTTTCTACTTTTGAAGCAGGAGAGAAATCATCAACAAGAATAAGATTTTCATATCCTGATTGATTAAGACTTGAGGCAAAAAAGCTGCCGATAAATCCAGCAGCTCCTGTTAATAAAATTTTTGCAGATGCATCTAACATTATTTTATTTTATTGTGTTTGTTCATTGTGATTCTCTGCTGCAATATTGTTTTCAGAGTAACTGGGTTGTGTAAAACGGATGAGAATCACCACGATTAATATAAATATTAAGGCTGCCCAAAATGCACCGAATGATGGAATCGCTGATCCTCTTTCTTCAATTTGACTCATAGCTTGTTACTTTTTTTATTTGCAAGTGTAAATATACCATAGAATATTGAATGTCCAAATTAATTTTTACTTTTTATTAATAAAAATACCATTCTTTTATTTAACTCTTTTGTAAAAAAGTATAAGACATATTATTCCAAAAATAATATTCGGTATCCATACTGCTAATAACGGATTAGTTCCAAGGTTTGTTGAAAATGTCTGAGCAAATTGGAAGAAAAACATATATAGTGCACTAGCTACAATACCAATAGCAATATGCAAACCACTACCGCCACGAATTTTTTGCATTCCAATACTTGCACCCATGATTGTCAAAATTAAACCAGCAAATGGCTGTGCAGTTCGCTTATGATATTCTATCCAATAAAAGTTTACATTTTCTCTCCCTCTTTTCTTTTGAGTTTCAATGAATTTTTTTAAAACTGGAGTACTCATGGTTTCTTTAATACGTTCATCATCATCAAGATCTTTAGGTTTGATGGCTAAATGCAATTCCATACTATCTTTTAGCTCCCAAGTTTCATTTAATCCGTTATTATTTCGTATTTCTACCTCATAAAGCCACCAACTATTTGTACTGTCTACATATTTGATATTTTCTGCAGCAATTTTTTCTTTTAATAAATTTCCTTCTATAATTTCTTTGGTAAATCTACGACCTTCTTGTTTGTCAAAGTTGAAATTACCAAAATACACATATTCCTTTTCGTCTAAACGCATATGTATATTATTATCAGAACCTACTTTTTTACTCCAAATATAATCTACATGAAAATCATTAATAGCCTGATTGGATAAGGGTACTATGTAATGATTAGCTATAAAACTTCCTCCACATAGTAAAAATGCACCAACCATATAGGGTCGTAAAAAACGTCGGAATGACATTCCAGCAGCTAACATGGCTATAATTTCAGTTTTATAAGCCATTCTTGAAGTGAAAAATATTGTAGATATAAATATAAATAAAGGAAATAAAAGCGCAATTATATGTGGTATGAAGTTTAAAAAGTAAAATAAGATGGCATTTAATGGCGCTTTGTTTTCTACAAAATCATCTATTTTCTGTGAATAATCAATTACACATGCTATAATGGCAAAAATAAGAATTCCATAAAAAAAAGTAACTAAGAACTTTTTTAATACATACAGATCTAATAATTTCAGCCATCTTTTCATTATAAGCGTTCTTTTGTCTTTACTATCATATAATTTTTCCAATCGGAATACGAACCTTCTATAATATGTTTTCTAGCTTCTTTAACTAAATAAAGATAAAAACTTAAATTTTGCAAACTTGCTATTTGCATTCCTAACATTTCCCTAGCTACAAATAAATGACGTACATATGCACGGCTATATTGGTTTACAATGTGATTTTCTCCTAAAGCCATATCGATTGTATCGAATACATCTTCCCATTTCTTATTGCGAATATTAATAATTCCTTCAGAGGTAAACAACATTCCGTTTCTACCATTTCTCGTTGGCATGACGCAATCAAACATATCAATTCCCAAGCTGATGTTTTCTAGAATATTCCAAGGTGTTCCTACACCCATCAAGTAACGAGGCTTGTCTTGAGGTAAAATATTACATACAATATCGGTCATCTCATACATTGTCTCTTCTGGTTCACCCACAGATAATCCACCAATCGCATAACCCTTAGCTTCATGACTACTTATTACCTCCGCAGACTGTTTTCTTAAATCTTTAAAAACACTTCCTTGCACAATTGGAAATAAGCTTTGTTCGTATCCATATTTAGCTTCCGTATTATGAAAGCGATCCATGCATCTCTGTAGCCATCTATGCGTGCGCTCCATAGATTTTTTTGCATATTCATAAGTTGCAGGATAAGGAGTACATTCATCAAATGCCATTATAATATCAGCTCCAATGCTTCTCTGAATATCCATAACATTTTCCGGTGTGAATAAATGCTTGCTGCCATCTATATGGGATTGAAATAAAGCGCCTTCTTCTGAAAGTTTCCTAGATTCTGCTAATGAAAATACTTGGAATCCACCACTGTCTGTTAGAATAGGCTTGGACCAATTATTAAAGCGATGCAACCCACCCGCTTTTTCAATAATTTCTGTCCCGGGACGCAGATATAAATGGTAAGTATTTCCTAATATAATTTGTGCTTGAACATCTTTATCTAATTGTTCTTTAAAAACACCTTTTACTGTACCAACAGTACCAACTGGCATAAAAATAGGAGTTTCTATACTACCATGGTCTGTATGTAAAACACCTGCGCGGGCTCCTGTTTTTTTATCTTGAGCGATTAATTCAAATTTCATTATCGCAAAGCTAATAAGAAAATATGATTTATAATCGATGCTTTTTTATCTTTCTATAATTCTTATTTCTTTCAGGCATAAAAGTATAAGCGATTCCAAAAATAATAATTAAAGCTCCTAAAAGCATTCTGTTATTAATAGTTTCATTTAAAAAAACATAAGCCATAAAACCTGTGACTATTATTTGGCTCAATAGGCTTAGTGAAACACGTTGTGCAGGTAGTTTCTGTATGGCATGATTTATAGAAATCCAACCTAAAAGTTGACAGACTAGTGCGTTAATTATAAATATTCCCCAGGTGTTTTTTGGGTAAGCTATTAATGGAACCTTTAAAAATAATATAATTATAATTAAGCTTAAACTTGCAACTAACATATTATATGTCATAAATTGTATGATATTAGTATGCTGTAAAGCTTTTTTACTGGCTAACATGTATAAAGCATAAAGTAAACTGCTTATTAAGGCTAAAATAAAACCTTTATCAAAGGACATATTTAAGAGCACTTCTTTACCTATAAATATTAATAAACCAAACAAAGCAAATAGAGCTCCTAGCCAAAATTCTTTTCGAGGCTTATTCTGTGTAAATAAGAATAAAATAACTCCTATCCATAAGGGTGCTAAATTACCAATTACAGTTGATTGTGTGGGATTAGATAGTTTAATAGAAGCATTCCAAATGGCAATGTCTAAAGCGAACAAAATGCCACTTAATATTACAAATATTAAAGAGTTTTTATTAGGAAGACGGTAGTTTTTCGTCAAAATAGCTATTGGTATCAAGCAAATAAATGCAAAAAACATACGATAAAAAGCCAAAATAGTTCCAGAAGCATCCGTCCATTTGACTAAGATGGGAAAAAGACTAATACAGAATATTCCAATGCCTAAACTAAGACCTGCGGGCATGCGTGTTTTCATATATACTGATTGATAAGCAAAAATAAAGCTATTTATTGACTTTAATCTAGGTGGAAATTTTGTTTTTAAAATTCATAAATCAAGCAATGAAGTTTTTATTTCATGAAAAAATAAGAAGTACATTAAATAGGTTATACTTAGAAAAAAATGAAAGGAAAAGTAACTGTATTTGCGTATTATTATTCCCACAAAATGAACAAATTACTCTGGAATAGAGTATTAAGAATGGTATTGTATATAGTTTTTAAATCTTAAAACATATAAAAAATTTTTTTTCAATATCAATTATTGTTTAGACCTTTATGAATGAATCAAAAATCTTATTATGCGTAGCTTGTTTTGGATAATTAGTCTTTTTCTCTTAATTGTATTCTCTTTATTGGGAATTTTTATATGGAAAGTTTTTTTTATACTTCTAGGAATTACTTTAGTGTTTTTTATTATCGGTATTGTTGATATTACACAAAAGAAACACTCTTTGTGGATTAACTTTCCTGTTTTAGGAAGATTAAGATGGTTATTTGAGGCTATGCGTCCAAAAATATATCAGTATTTTGTAGAAAGTGATACTGATGGTCGTCCTATTAATCGATTAAATAGAAATATAATTTATCAAAGATCTAAGAAGCAATTAGATACTGTTCCTTTTGGAACACAGCAAGATGTATATGCTCGAGGTTATGAATGGATGACACATTCTATAGCACCTAAAGATTTTTTTAAATTAGATCATAATCCAAGAGTTATAATAGGTAATAAGGATTGTAAACAAGCCTATAGTGCGTCTTTGCTAAATGTTAGTGCTATGAGTTATGGTGCATTAAGTAAAAATGCTGTAGAAGCACTGAATGGAGGTGCGAAAATAGGTGGATTTGCACATAATACAGGTGAAGGAGGTATATCACATTATCATTTAAAACATGGTGGAGATTTGATATGGCAAATAGGAACAGGTTATTTCGGAGCAAGAGATGAAAATGGTAATTTTAGTTTTGAAGTTTTTAGGAAAAATGCGCTACTACCAGAAGTTAAAATGATTGAAATTAAACTTTCTCAAGGAGCGAAACCTGGACATGGAGGTATATTGCCAGCATCGAAGAACAATGAAGAAATTGCAAAAATCCGACATGTAACTCCACATACTACAGTGTTTTCACCGCCATATCATTCTGCATTTAATACTCCATACGAGTTGGTTCAATTGATAGGTAAAGTTAGAGAGGCATGTGATGGTAAACCTGTTGGATTTAAACTATGTATTGGACATAAAAGAGAATTTATTAGTATTTGCTTGGCAATGATTGAATTGGATATTTATCCAGATTTTATTACTGTAGATGGCGCGGAAGGAGGAACTGGTGCTGCACCATTAGAATTTAGTGATAGTGTTGGAGCACCCATGGATGAAGCCTTAGCTTTTGTACATAATATGTTGGTAGGATATAATATTAGGCAACATATAAAAATTATTGCATCTGGAAAAGTAATAACAGGATTCCATATTTTAAGAGCTAAAGCATTAGGAGCAGATTTATGTAATAGCGCCAGAGCTATGATGATGGCAATGGGTTGTATTCAAGCTTTACAATGTAATTTAAATACTTGCCCTACAGGGATTACCACTCAAGATCCTAAATTAGTGAAAGGTTTAGTGGTTTCAGATAAAAAAGTCCGTGTCGCTAATTATCATGAAGATACTATAAATTCATTTGTGGAACTTTTGGGTGCAGCAGGAATTAATGATCATAATAAATTACGTAGAAACCAAATTTATAGAAGAGTACATGTAGATAGCGCGGAAACTTTAGAAGAAATCTATCCAAGTTTAACGCCAGGGTGCCTTTTAAGAGGAGAAATTCCGGAAAAATATATTATGGATGTAAAAATGGCTAATATGCATCGTTGGACATTAGAGGAAGAAGAATAAACTAAAGAAAATTAAATTTTTTGAACATTAAGAGGGTCGTCACATAAGAGTAATAATTCTTTATGGCTTTTTTGCAGTAATGGATGCTTGAAGTTTGGTGCAATTTCTGTTAATGGTGTCAAGATAAATTTTCTGTTTTGTATATGAGGGTGAGGAACAGTTAGGTTTTTGGTATTAATAATACTTTGACTGCAATATAGAATATCTATATCTAAAGTACGAGCAGCCCATTTTTTCTCCCTTACTCTTTCATTTTTATATTCTATTTGCTGTATAATACTTAAGAATTTATCCGGTGGAAAAGGACAATTTACATACAAAACTTGATTTAAATAAAGGGGCTCTTCTTCCTCTTGACCCCATGCTTCCGTTTCGTAAATTGAAGAAGCTTGCATGATTTGAATAAAATGTGCATTTAATTCAAATTGTGCCTTTTTTAAATATTCTTCTCTGTCTCCTAAATTGCTCCCTAAAGAAATATAATAATTAAACATTTAATTTTGATTTTCTGTCCAAAGATATTTAAATAAATAACCTAAACAAGAATAGAACAATTATTTAATCTTAAAGCCATTTTTTAAAAAACAATTTTGAAAATAATTCTATTCATTTTTATGGACAATAAAAATGAGTTTTTATAAAATAAAGAATAAAAAAGTGTTTTGATTTTACAATATTTAACTATTTGTATTCTTGTAAATGTATTATATTTGTTAGGAAACTATTTAAAAATTAATTTTAATGTATTTTTATACACTTCTTGCAATTGCTATTTTACTATTGATTCTTAGCTTAGTGTTTTTGTTTTTGTGGTTACAAATTAAGAGGAACACTGCACAAGATAAAAAATTATTATTCGAATTGAAACAGAAGAATAAAGAATTAGAAGAAAGGAATCAATTTTTTCAAACAGAGTGTATTGTAAAAGATAAAGAGATTTTTTTTAATAAAGAAAAACAGAAAGATCTTAGTGAAAAATATCAACTAATAAAACAAGAAAATGAAGAGAAGGATAAGCAAATAATGCATTATAAAACTTCTTATGCTAAAGCTGAAGCTTATGTTACTAAAATGCAAGAGCAGTTAAATCAAAAGAATATTTCTATAAAAGATAAGGAAAATATAGTGCAAGATTTAAGTCAGGAAATACAAAAAATGAGAGGTGAGATCATACATTTACAAGAAAACAATCATTATCTGAAAGAAAAAAACCAAGAACAACAAGAATATTTTCAAGAAATTCAAAAAGAAAATCTAACTCGGTTCGAAAGTTTGGCTAATAAAGTTCTAAAACAAAATACAGAACAACTCTCTGAGAAACAACAAAAAGAAATCGCAATACTTTTAAATCCTTTAAAGGAAAATTTAGCTTCTTTTCAAAAACAGGTGACAGAAGTATATGAAAAGGAAAATAAAATGCGTTTTTCTCTTCAAGAACAAGTTAAAGACTTAATGCATTTGAATCATAAACTTTCTGATGAAGCGCAAAAATTAACAGAGGCATTGACTACGCAATCTAAAGTGCAGGGTGATTGGGGAGAGTTAATTCTAGAACAGATTTTGGACCATTCGGGATTGATTAGAGATAGACATTTCTTTGTACAACAAGCAATTAGAGATAAAAATGGACATATTATTAAAAATATTTCGGGACAAAGCATGATTCCGGACGTTTTGGTATATTATCCAGGTGATAGGAGACTGGTTATTGATGCTAAATGCTCTTTAGTTTCTTATATAAAATGGGTGCAAGCAAAGTCTAAAAAAGAAGAACAAGAACAAATTAAAAATCATTTAATTTCAATAAAACGACATATACAGGATTTAAATAAGAAAAATTATGCAGCTTATTTACCAAGTTTAGATTTTGTAATGATGTTTATTCCCAATGAAGGTGCTTATTCTGCGGCATTACATGCTGATCCAAATTTATGGATGGAAGCATATCAAAAAAAGATATTATTAGTAAGTCCAAGTAATTTAATTGCAGCATTAAAATTAATAGAAAACTTATGGACGCGAGAGCAACAAAACAAAAATACTCAAGAAATTGTATATAGAGGAGAGCAGCTATACAATAAGATAAAGGGATTCGTTGAGGATTTTGAGAAAATAGGAGAAGAAATGGACCGTAGTCAAAAGGTTTACCTTGCTGCTAAGAATAAATTATACGAGGGAAGAGGGAATATTATTCGCCAAACTGAAATGTTAAAAGAACTTGGTGCATCTTCATCTTAAAATTATTTATTAATTTTGTTTAAAATAAAAATAAGACAATTATGAAAAAGAAAAATATACTTTTATTTTTTAGCTTTTGCTTTTTAGCACTCTTTTCTTTAAAGGAAATGGCCTATGCTCAAGAGCGACTAGAGAATACAAATAGGGATTTTTTTAGAGCAGTGCGTTGGGGCTTTTTTGTTGCACCTAGTGTGGATTGGGGTGGCATTGGAAATGGTGGAGACTCTAAAGGTGGCAAATTTAATACAATCTCTTTGAACAATGGACAATTAGGTTTTAAAATTGGTGCTACTGTTTTTTATGGATGGGAATCAGGATTAGGCGTGGAGTCAGGATTGCATTATAATAATACTAGAGCTAACTTTTTTACCAGAAGAATTAAAGGAAGTGATCTTGCAAGCAGACAAATAAATGTAGCAGATATAGATTATAATCTAGGTTTTTTAGAAATTCCAATCAATTTAAAATATACATCTCCAGAGTTAGTAAATAATTTACGTCTTTTTGCAAATGCAGGTTTGGGAATTTCCTTTTTATTGCATAAGCAGGCCGCTATGGAAATAAATTATAACAATAAAAATGGTGTAACGGAAAATTATATAAGTGATTTTGAAAGAATAAAAGGATGGAATTCAGTTAGTCCCATTTCTCTTTTTGGAACTGGAGGAATAGGAGTACAATATGATGTGGATTATAAAAGAACAGTTTATTTTGGTGTTGTCTATCAAAATAATTTTATTCCAGATATGACTAGTCCAAAAAATATAAAATTTGAATTTGGAGAAGATTATGACTTTAATGATGGTAGCACACGTTTAAACAATGTTGCCTTTCGTTTAGGATTGATGTTCTAATTATACTATTTTATTAAAAATCGGTTTGTAACACTTTAGTTTTAACAAACCGATTTTATTATTTAATACTTATTAAGATGATTTAAAAATTTTGTTCTGAATCTTCTTTATAGTTTTTTAAATCTTTTAATAAATTTTCAAACTCTTCCTTTGTCTTAGCCCATCCTAAACTACAAATATTTGTCCAGGCAACTAAGAATTCATGAAAATTTGCATAAAAAAGTTCAATATCGTTAGAAGTTACAATTCTGATTTGTCCTTTCTCATTGTTCTGGAAAGAAAATAGATATTGATTTCCTGGAATTAAACCTTGATGACCCTTCACAGCTTTAGCAACAATAACTTGTGTAATATCCATATTGAAAATAATTTTTTGCAAAGATAAGGCGAAATAATTATCTCTTAATTTCTTCTTGATAGCTTTTAAATAAATTTTTATAATCTTCATTATCTGCTAAAAGATAATTATGCCAAACGGAAATAAAAGGAATTTCTAATTGTCTCGCATAGGATAATTGTTTTTTTAGATAAATTAAAACTTCTTTTTTGCTTTTTTTCTCATGAAAATATGCGGCACTATCCATGAATGCAAAAGGGTGCACTTTCAATTCGGTTTTTTTGTTCTCTATTAAATCGAACCAATAAAAAGAGCGAGCTGTACTGGCTCTATAGCCATTTTTATTACCATAAGCCATAGAGAAGTCCTCCTTAATCCCTAAATTAATTAAGTGATTATAATCCTTATGAATTTCATATTTGATAAAATGAAATCTACTTTTTTGTATTGTTTTTTCTGCAAAATCCTCTAAAATATCCTTTTCTTTTTTCCAAGCGTTAAAATCATAATGTCCTCTATACGAAGGATGGATTTGAAAATTAAAATATTTTCCATTTTTCCGAATCCAGGTTAAATAATCAAATTTCGAAAGTGGTACATTTGTATCGAATTTATGGCCTTTTGATAATAATATGAAGCATAAGTATTTCTCATCTTTTTTTATGTTTAATTCTTCCCAAATAGCCTCATAAGAATCAATTTCTTTTCTTTTTCTTATGTTTTTTAATTGTTTTAATTTTTTAGATTGCCCTTTTAGGAGATAGTAAAACTTCCTAAAGCATACTTTATATTTTGGTAAATATTGAAATTTGTTGATGATATCAATATCAAAAGTTGTAAGAATTTTTGCTTTATTTTGAGGAATTGCTTTACCACCAACTTTTTCTAACAAGAATTTAAAATGTAAAATCCAAATATCAATAATAGGCTCTTCCAAAAATCCATATTTTGCAGCAATGCTTTTGGAATAATCAAAGCGGTTATGTTTATCTACAGCGGTTTTTAATACATACTCCTCCATTCTGCTAATGAGAAAAAAGACAGCAGAGAAAATATCAAAAGGCATTTCTTTGCCAGGTTGGTTATAAAATAAAATGGTACTATGTTTCCATCTGTGAATTTGTAAATTTTTTGGGATTATAATTGCATCTTTATCTAAAAGTCCTTGTTTTTTAATAAATAAAGCTTTGGAATCAATATTTTCTGAAGCATAGCATATTTTTATTTTGTTTGATTGCTTAAATTGTTCTTTATCATTAGTTAATAAATAATGTAAGTCTAAACTTTCTTTCAATATGAAATCTAGTACATAGCACAATCGCGTATTGTTGGTATTTTCGGTATAGATTAAAAGCATAAAATAATGGTCAAAATAAAATATATTGAAGTGTAATTTACTAAATTTACGTAAATTGCGGGCATTATGAAACAGAAAGAAATTGTAGTAAGCGGAATTCGCTCCACAGGTGACTTGCATTTAGGTAACTATCTCGGTGCTATTCATAATTATAAGCAAATGCAAGATGATTTTAACTGTTATTTTTTTGTGGCAGATTTGCATTCTTTAACAACACATCCAGATCCTAAAGATTTGAAAAAAAGTGTTTTTAAAGTAGTCGCAGAAAATATTGCATCCGGAATAAATCCCGAAAAAGCATGTTTATATGTACAGTCTGATGTGCCTGAAATATCAGAATTGTATTTATTATTGAATATGCTCGCATATAAGGGAGAGTTGGAAAAAGTTCCCACATTCAAAGATAAAGTAAGACAGCATCCTGAAAATGTAAATGCTGGATTATTAACTTATCCTGTTCTAATGGCTGCAGATATTTTAATTCATAAGGCTACTAAAGTGCCAGTGGGAAAAGATCAAGACCAGCATTTGGAAATGGCTAGAAACTTTGCTAATCGTTTTAACCATAGATATGGAGAGTGTTTTCCAGAACCCTACCCTTATCGATCTTCTGAAAATACAGTACGGGTTATGAGCTTGGATGGAAATGGAAAAATGAGTAAAAGTGAAAATCAAAATGCTACAATATTTCTTTCTGATTCTGATGAGGAAATAATGAAAAAAATAAAAAGAGCAAAAACCGATTCAGGACCCACCGAAGAAAATATGGTAAAACCGGATTATATTGAAAATCTATTTTCTTTAATGGAAGTAGTTTCAAGTCCAGAAGTATATCATAAGTTCAATGCCGATTATAATGCTTGTACAATTCGCTACGGTGATTTTAAGAACCAATTAGCAGAAGATATGATGGCTTTTATTGCTCCAATTAGAAATAAAGCATCTGAATTACAAAAAGATGAAGATAAAATACATCAAATATTAAGAAGAGGTGCGGAACAAGCTAGAGAAAATGCGAGAAAAACTATAGAAGAAGCAAAAAGATTAGTAGGATTATATTATAAATAAATTAGGGCTATATAATAATGGCATTATCGTTTGAAAATACAGAATTAGCATTTCGATATAAATCGAATAAGGAACTCAATAAAGCGCATTTGCTATTTAAAGCTATGCGTATATCTTGGTTGACTAAGATAGGAATGAAAATGGCAGAGTGGGTTTTTAAATTTCATTTACCTTTCACGGGAATTTTAAAAGCTACTGTTTTTAAACAATTTTGTGGTGGCGAAACATTAGAAGAAGCTGGATTAACAAGTCTGCATCTTAATAAATTTAATGTTGGTGTGGCTTTAGATTATAGTGTTGAAGGCAAGGAAAGTGAAAATGATTTTCAACGAACTTTAGAAGAAATTCTAAAAGCTATACGTTTTGCTGCAAATAGTAATGCGGATATTCCTTTTGTGCCCGTTAAAGTTACAGGATTTGTTCGTTTTGACTTATTGGCAAAACTTCACGCTGGGGATTTATTGACAAATGCTGAACAGGCAGAGTGGGAAAAAGCTAAATCGCGATTACATGAAATAGCTAAAGTTGCTAAAGAAAATAATATTAGAATTTTAATAGATGCTGAGCATTCTTGGATTCAAATTCCTTTGGATGTCATAACTGATGAGCTCATGGAGAAGTATAATAAGGAATATCCATACGTTTATAATACTTTTCAAATGTATCGTCATGATCGTCTTTCTTTTTTAAAAAAATCTCATAAAAAAGCGCAGGAAAAAGGATATATACTTGGAGCAAAGTTTGTACGAGGAGCGTATATGGAATTGGAAAGACAAAGAGCTTTAGAAAAAGGTTATCCTTCGCCAATTAATGCAACAAAAGCTGATACAGATAAAGAATTTAATCAAGCTTTGAAATATGCTCTTGAACATATTGATGAAATAGCTTCTTTTATTGGAACACACAATGAAGAAAGTTGTTTGAAAGCTACCAGAATAATGGAAGAAAAAGGAATTCCAGCTACTCATAAACATGTATATTTTTCACAATTGTATGGAATGTCTGATAATATTACATTTAACCTAGCTGCTGCAGGTTATCAAGCGGGTAAATATTTACCTTATGGACCTGTTAAGGATGTAATCCCTTATTTATTACGTAGAGCTGAAGAGAATTCAAGTGTTTCAGATCAGACGGGAAGGGAGTTTGACTTATTAGATCAGGAAAAGAAAAGAAGAAAATCTATTTAATAATTTTTTAAGAGCCAAGACTTTATTCTATTATATACAAAGTTTTGGCTTTTTTTATGTACTGCTCTATAAATATGTTTCCATTGAGGAATTAAATAAAGCCTAACAGGGATGTTTTTCCTTTCTAATATATTCCTTAATTCTATTGCATCTTTAAAAGGCACTAAGGGGTCTTTTTTTCCTTGAAATAATAATACAGGACAATCGATTTCCTGATAAATGGGGCTTATCTTTTTCCAGTTATTAGAACTTTTTTCTTTATTTTTTAACAAATAGGGAAGGAACCATTTATGGCTATTTAAAGGCAAAAAATCCAAATTTTTAATTTGGCTGTAGTTTAAAGGACCAGATATAGAAACAATGCCGTCCCATTGAGTTATTTTATGACTCAAAAATGCTAAGTGCGCACCTGCACTTTCTCCAATAATGATTTTTTTTCTCTGAGAATTTTCTAGTAACTTAGAAGCTAAAATATATTTAGAACATGACTTGAAATCTTGAATTTGCTCATCAATCGTATTTACATGTTGTAATAAACGGTAATTAAAATTTATAATAATAAAACCGTTCTTTGCAAGAAAAGTAGCCAAAGAATTGAGTGTGGATTTACTTCCTAATACCCAAGCTCCACCGTGTGCTAAAAATATCAGAGGATTTAATTGATTTTTATTTTTAGGAATATATAAATCAAATTTATGACGACGGTGACTGCCATAAGCAATGTTCTTTCTTATTTGCATGAAAAAAAGAAAATTATATCGTCAAGCTAAATTACTAAAATGTTTAGACATAAGGGATCTTATAGAACAAAAATACAAAATTTACGACTTGCCTCTTTTTTATCCTTTGTTGCAGGTGCAGTAAATGTTATAGGATTTTACTTGTTTGGTATTATGACCACACATGTAACAGGGAATGTGGTTCATTTGACAACTTCTTTTTTGGATGGTTTCACTTCTATAGCTATGTCTTTTATGCTGTTTTTAGCGAGTTTTTTAGTAGGGTCCTTTTTGGCAAATTTTTTTTTGGAATTAGGTGGAAGAAAAAGAGTGCGTTACAGATATGTTTTACCTGTTTTCACTGAAGTGTTTTTATTAATACTTGTTTTGGTTAGCAGTTGGAATTTAATTTTTATTAATGAAAATATACAAGTAGCCCTATTATTTATGACTATGGGGATACAAAATGCATTGGTAACTTGGATATCTAATTCGGTAGTTCGAACTACTCATTTGACTGGTATGTTTACAGATTTAGGAATTGAACTATCACAATTGATTTTTTATAGAAAAAAGGAAGAAAGGATGGCACTTAAGAGTTCAATTCAATTGCGATTATTTATTATTTTATTCTTTTTTCTAGGTTGCTTTATTGGAGGTATTTTATATTATAAATGGAATTATACTTCATTGATTTTGCCTATTATAACTTTATTGATTGCCTTATGGTATAGTGACTTTAGGTATTTATATCTTTATACAAAAAGAAAAATAAGGAGATTGGACTAAAGAAAATAAAATAGCATAAAGTAAAAAAAATAAGCAAATTGAGTGAATAAATTATTAACTTCGCAAAATGATGAGTAAAAAAATACTCAATTTTTAACAAACAAAATATACTATAGTTATAAATATGGATTCGAGTTTAATATTAGCTCTTGCAGTGCTGGTTTCCGCAGTGGTTGGAATAATAATAGGAAAATTTATCTTTTCTAAAAATACAGAAGAAAAATTAAGAGAAGCGGAAAATGAAGCGCAACGCATTCGAAAAGAAGCAGAAGAGCAAGCAAAAAACATTAGAAATGAAGCGCAATTAAATGCGGAAAATTTAAAAAGGAATAAATTATTAGAAGTTAAAGAAGAGTTTTTAAAGAAAAAAGAATTACACGATAAAGAGATTTTCAAGAAAAATCAAAAAATTCAAGATTCGGAAAATAGAATTAGGCAGAAAGAGCAATCTTTAAATGATAGAACGAAAAGCTTAGAAATTCAAATTAAAGATAATGGAAATCTTAAAGCTACTTTAGAGAAGCAATTAGAAATTGTTCAGATTCGTCGTGCAGAATTAGAAAAACATCAAGAAGAGCATATTAGAAGATTAGAAAAAGTTGCTAACTTAAGTGCTGATAAAGCTAAGGATGAACTAATGGAAGTGATGAAAGAAGAAGCAAGGACTTCGGCTTTAGCACATATTAAAGAAATTAAAGAAGAAGCTAAAATTACAGCAAATCGAGAAGCAACTAAGATAATTATTCAGTCAATTCAAAGAGTTGCTGCAGAACAAACAATTGAAAATGCTATTACCGTTTTTAATTTGGAGTCTGATGAAGTAAAAGGGCAAATTATTGGTAGAGAAGGACGAAATATTCGCGCAATAGAAGCAGCTACAGGAGTGGATTTAATTATAGATGATACCCCTGAAGCTATTGTTTTGAGCTGTTTTGATCCTTTACGCAGAGAAATAGCTCGCATATCATTACAAAGATTAGTGCAAGATGGTAGGATTCATCCAGCGAGAATTGAAGAAGTTGTTGAAAAAACTAAAAAACAAATTGAAGATCAAATTTTAGAAATAGGAGAAAGAACAGTTATAGAATTAGGCATTCATGGATTGCATAAAAGCTTAATTCGTATGGTAGGGAAAATGCGTTTCCGTTCCTCCTATGGCCAGAATTTATTAATGCACTCTAAAGAAACTGCGAATTTGTGCGGAATCATGGCTGCAGAATTAGGCTTAGGCCAAAAAATTGTAAAATTAGCAAAACGTGCTGGATTATTACATGATATAGGAAAAGTGCCTGATGAAGAATCTGAATTAAGTCATGCTTTGTTTGGTGCAAGAATGGCAGAAAAGGCTGGTGAACATCCTGCTGTTGTTAATGCTATTGGTGCCCATCACGACGAAATAGAAATGACTTATGTGATTTCTCCTATAGTACAAGCATGTGACGCGATTAGTGGTGCTAGACCAGGAGCAAGAAGAGAGATAATGCAGAACTATTTAGAAAGAATTAAGGATTTAGAGAACTTGGCAGTAAAATATGATGGTGTGGAAAAAGCTTATGCAATTCAGGCAGGAAGAGAATTACGAGTTATTGTAGAAGCAGATAAAGTAAGTGATGCAAAAAGCGATACATTAAGCTTGGAAATAGCAGAAGAAATTCAAAGAGAAATGCAGTATCCAGGCCAGGTGAAAGTAACAGTAATTCGTGAAAAGAGAGCTGTTCAGATAGCTAGATAGTTGTTATTGAAATAAAAGTAGCTTTGCCGTCGAAAAAGGACGGCAAAGTTATTTTGTAAATAGTGAAGCTGCCATAAAATTTGCAGCCAATGAAGCTAAAACTATAAATATAATCATGTCTAAAAAAAAATCTGTAATTTTATTTGCATCTGGGGGAGGATCAAATGCATTAGCTATTATTAATTATTTTAAAGATAATAAAAATATAGATTTCCCTTTAATAGTATCTAATAATCCTAAAGCAGGAGTTTTAGAAATTGCTAAAAAAGAAGGTATCCCTAGTGTAGTTATCAATAAAGAGGAATTGCAATCAAAAGAATTATTAAATCAAATACAAAGTATTGCACCGGATTTAATTGTTTTAGCTGGATTTTTGTTGAAAATACCAGAATTTTGGACTGAGTTGTGGGTAAATCAAATTGTAAATATACATCCCGCTTTACTTCCTGAGTTTGGAGGAAAAGGTATGTATGGTAAGTATGTGCATCAAGCTGTTAAAGAAGCAAGGAAAAAAGAAACAGGAATGACTATACATTATGTAAATGCTAACTATGATGAGGGTAATATAATCATGCAAGCTAGGTGCCTTATCGAAGATGAAGATAATCCAGAGCAGATTGCAGCAAAGGTTTTACGTTTAGAGCATTATTTCTATCCTAGAACAATTGCGTTTCTACTAGCAATGGATTAATGACTTATGTTTTTAATGAAAAACTACTTTTTAAAAGAGAGAGAAACATATTACAGTATAGAATATTTTACTTTTTAAAAAAAGATAACAATTTCTTAATTTTGTAAAAAATAAAAATTAGATTTTTGTAAATGAATCAAGAAGAACAGTTTA
>Ga0079225_10000125_pt1 | contig 39203 bp, 49 predicted proteins | sample Poulit2012_FD_76344 | JGI IMG/M metagenome (GOLD analysis project Ga0079225, IMG submission 76344) | Agricultural soil microbial communities from Georgia to study Nitrogen management - Poultry litter 2012 | ecosystem: Environmental > Terrestrial > Soil > Agricultural land | place: USA: Georgia... | reverse complement strand
TCTTTGAAGGACTGCACCACAGATAAGGAAGCCTTCGAGGTGGTGGTGGGGATATTCAAACATCTTTATCCTGAGCCTAGAATTGTAACAGGATGGAGGGGAGAAGAATTGGAAATTGATTGGCTTTATGTTCTAAACGAGATGTGGACTATGGCTCGGATGCTTAGATGGGAAGGAGATAGTGTCCATATTACAGAACCCCTAAACAATCTCGGAATTAAATACTAAGGAGAACTTATGAAAACATTAGCCTTAGAGCTTATGAAAACATTAACCTTATCGTTGTTCTTGGTGGGAATTACATTGGCAGTAATCTTCTCACCATTTATATTAATCTGGAGCTTGAACACTTTGTTCCCAACACTTATGATTCCCTATACTTGGAAAACATACGTTGCCTCCCTGGTATTCTTTCCACTCATTTACTTCAAAATAAAGCAATAGGAGAAACAATATGACTAAAAGCGTAGTTACAATGTCTTTGAAAGACCGTTATGACAATACCACATCCACCCTCTCTCTTGAGAACGAAGATATTGATGCAGTTTCTCTTGTAGAAACATTTGTCAAATTCTATGCCCAACAGGGGTATGCCAACGAACTTGACATCACTATTAATAACAAATTCTTTGGTAAAACTGTAGTGTCTTTCAGTCCTGAGAATTACATCAATATTGAGGAATTTCCTCTTGAAGAGTCTTATGGAAGCTCTCTAAAAGACTCCCTGTCTCCTCAAGATTGGGGGTTTAAGGGAGGTCAATAATGTCCTCAAACAGGAAAGAGCCTTGGGGTGAGAACACCCCTTGGAAAAACTCTACAGCATTCTTTAACTTCTTGAGAGGCTGCCTTCGTAAGGCATGGTCTACACATCCTACTAAACTGATACTCCTGAAGAATAAAAGATATCAAATTCCTAACCCCAATCCCAAAGGAAAGAAGGCTACAGTGTGGGGAGCTGATTGCGCTATGTGTAAAGGGACATTTGTAATCAAAGACATTCAAGTGGACCACATTGTTCCAGCAGGACAGCTTAATAAGACAGAGGATATACAAGGATTTGTTGAAAGACTTCTGTATGTCACAGAAGACGACTTGAGGCTTGTCTGTAAAGAATGCAACTCTGCGCTATCTTATTCGGACAAACAAGGGATCACCTACGAGGAAGCTATTTGTGAGAAGAAGAGTATTCAAAAAACTAAACAATCAGCGGAAAATCAGAAGAAGGAATTGTTATCTCTTGGCTTTACGGAAGATGAGATCAGGACAGCAAGTATGCGAAGAGAATGCTATAGGAAGTATTTCAGAGAGCGGTCAGGAGGAAGAGAATGAGTGAGATGGAGCGTAACAAGGGAATCTTATTTCCTGTTCCTTGGGATTTAGATATGGTTACAGAAGATGAGTTGGATACCCTTCTTTGCAGTGGTAACTATGCTGTTGTGAATGGGATTCCTTATCGGGTGAAGTGGGAAGTGGAGGGGGAGACGGACTTCCCTGTGTTTGCTGAGGTAAATAGGAATGCAGATGGAAGTATTAATTTTCACACTTACCACTACAATGGTGCTGCTCATTGGTCTGAGTTGGTGGAAAAAGAATTGAATGGAGGTGGGGGTTGAACCTTAGTGAAGATGAAGTTAAGCAAAGAGTGGTCAGTCTTTCAGAAGAAGGACTGTCACACAGAGCCATTGAGGCTATTACAGGAATCCCTCGCTCAACTGTAGGGGATTTTATCTCAAAACGAACTTACAAAGAGTGGTGGGAGCAACAAGATTGCTTACCTTCAGTTGAATCTTCTGTAAGAATGTTGTTTCTTGATATTGAAACAAGACAGCTCACTCTCGAAGGGTTTGGCCTATTCAATCAAAACTTTAGTCTGGACCAGATTGCAGAAGATTGGAGCATCCTTAGCTTCTCAGCTAAGTGGTATGATGAGGAAGAGGTGATGTATTATGATGTCACAGAGATGACAGAGGATGATCTTCTTTCCATCTTACACAACCTATTCGACGAGGCACATTTTATTGTAGCCCACAATGGCAGACGCTTCGATTTGAAAAAGATCAGGAGTCGTATGATTGCAAGGGGGCTCCCTCCACACTCTCCTGTTAGGGTTATAGACACATTAGAGATTGCTAAACGAGAATTCAGCTTCACCTCTAATAAACTGGAATATTTGACAAAGCTGTTGTGCAAGCGTCACCAGAAATCTTCTCACAATAAGTTCCCCGGATTCCTTTTGTGGAGAGAGTTTGTAAGAGGTAACCCTGAAGCCATTCAAGAAATGAGGGAATATAATATTGTTGATGTTACCTCTCTTCAGGAACTTTATGAGGTATTAGCCCCTTGGAGTAATTCACTTCCTAATTTCGATGTATATACGGACGATGTTCTCGATATGAATGATTGGGAAGAAACAGGGTTTGTCTATACCAATCTTGGGAAGTATACTCAATACAGAAATAAGGTTACAGGTAGGTATAAAAGAGGGAGAGTTAACCTTCTGAGTAAAGAGAAGAGAGCTTCTTTGTTGGCTAACATTGTTTGAGGAGAGTCATGTCTACCAAGCAAAAAGACCCTCTTGATAGGTTTTATACCAAACCCTCTGTTGCCCTGATGTGTGTAAACAAGGTGCTGAAAATAGTAAGTGAGGACGACACGTTCACAGAACCTTCCGCTGGCAGTGGGAACTTCTTAGAACTCCTACCTCGCAAGACAAGGAAAGGATATGACATTGATCCTTGTCATCAAGAAGTAGTTGAGGCAGACTACTTGACTACTTCTCCTCCAGAAGGTGTGGTGGTGGGTAATCCCCCATTTGGTAAAAGGAACAGTCTTACCAAGGCTTTCATCAAACACAGTCTTAGTGCAGATATGATAGCCTTCATACTCCCCTCTGTATTCAGGAAGGAAACGTTACAAAGAGTTTTCCCTGCCAATTGGAAGCTCATAGAGGATATCGCTCTCCCTGACAACTCTTTTGTGTTTGAAGGGGGGAGTTACCACGTCCCTTGCGTATTCCAGATATGGGTGGACAAGGAAGGAACCTACGGAGGGGTGGGGGAAGACTTAAGAGAGTCTTCCAAGGAGACTAAGACCACTACAGACTTCACCTTTACATCCAAGAAAGATGGGGAATGGTTCCAGTTTGGGGCAAGTCCTTCGAGAATTATTTTAGCTAAAGAGGTTGACAAGAACAATAGAGGGTATTACATTAAGGATGCGTCACAAGAAGTCTTAGATACGCTTAGAGCAATCCCTTGGAAGGAGGTGGCTTTGAGCAGTGTCTCTGGAGGAGTGGCATGGTTCACTAAGACACAGATAGTTGACGCCTACTTAAACTACACAGGAGAGTGATATGAATCTTACCATGAGTCGTAATAACCTTAGCCGTAAACTGTTCAAAGATTTCTGCATTAAGTTGGGAGTGAAGCCTGTAGGCAAGACTAATTCCTTTATTAACAACCGGGGCTATCGTATAGGCTTTGCCCTGAAGACAGACAACAACACTGTCCGTCAATATGGGGAGGATTATAAAGGGGTGGTTGTTTCAAATGACACCCTTTCTGAAATTAAATACTACGATAGCGGAAATGTAGTAAAAGGCTCTCTTAGTCGTATTGGGACAGACGGTTACAAGTATTACAACGTATCCCTAAAAGAGGTGGTGAATGCCTAAAGTAATCTTATTCAATGCTCCAGCCAATACAGGGAAGTCTGTAGCTACAGACTATCTGCTTTCCATTTACAAAGCTATGACAGCCCCTTGTAAAGAGGAGCTTTGGCACATCACTATGGCCTTCTTCAACCTCTCAGAAGGAGAGTTCTTTTCCATCTATGAAGACAGGGAGCAGAAGGAAACCCCAAGAGAGGAGTTTGCTGTAACACATGCTGCATTCCTGAAACTTGTAAACTACCTCAAAGACAAAGAGATGCTTCATCGAATGGGGGACAGTGAGAGGGTTGGTTACACGCGATTATCCTGTAGAGAAGCCCTCATATTCGTCTCAGAAACCATAGTTAAGCCTACCCTAGGGGGCGATGTTTTTGGACGCTATAGAGCCTCATTTATCAAAGGAAACGATATGATTTACATAGACGATAGTGCTGGTTTTAAGGAAGAACTTCACCCTCTCATTGACATTGTAGGGAAAGAGAGTATACTGCTTGTAAGGATTCACAGAGAAGGGTGTTCCTTTGATGGGGATAGTCGTAACTACGTCCCTGAAAGCATGTTTAATTATGTTGTTGATATTGACAACAGCGGCTCTTTGGAAGAGTTTCTTAACGATGTAGCTATGGCTGTTAAAGGATGGCTCGGAGATCAAGAAGGAGAATACCTAAAGTATGGCTAAACGTAGTCGTAAGCGTGTTGTAGACGAACGATGGGAAGCTAAAGCAGTTAAAGGAAAGACTGTAAAGCAGAAGTTTGGAGAGGAACGAAGTATCCAATTGCGACCTCTTACAGAACGGCAGGCGGAATACATGAGAATGATTGAGGATCAAGACTTAATCCTATGCACCGGCCTTGCTGGAACCAGTAAGTCTCATGTAGCAACAGCAATGGCTTGCCAATGGTATCGTGAAGGATTGATTGAATCTATTGTTGTAAGTCGTCCAGCCATTTCTAATAGTAAATCTCTGGGGTTCTATGGAGGCAACCTTGTAGAGAAGATGACCAATTGGCTTGAAGGGGTGTTACCTGTGATGTATCAATACCTCGGACGCAATGTTGTAGAGTTGGCCATTAAGCGGGGAGATATTAAGTTTGTTCCTCTTGAAGTGATTAAAGGGTTTTCAGCTAACGATTGTTTCTTTATTGTAGATGAAGCCGAAGATATTACGTTTGAAGAAGCTAAGAAGATTGTTACACGTCAAGGACGTAATTGCACAATGGTGTTGTCGGGAGATGTTTCTCAAAGTGAGCTTAAAGAGCGATCGGGGTTGAAGATGCTTATTGACATGGCTCGTAAATATGAAATTGATATCGGCATTATGGACTTCAATCGTGTAGATGATATTGTCCGTAGTGATCAATGCAAGCAGTGGATTATGGCCTTTACAATGGAGGAGAGTAAATGACTTCCGACAATGCCGACAGGCATATCCTCCTTGTAGACGTAGACCTCACAGTGGAACAAACTGTGGGGGAAAGGTGGTCACAATGGTTAATGGAACTATATGGTTCCTCATATGATCCTCATAAGGACAGTTGTATCAATTATGGAGATATTGAATATAACCTGTCCAACTATTACACTGATGACACTATATTCCTTATTAAAGACCCTTTTGATTTCTGGAGGCAAGAGGACTTGTACGACCATTCTGTTCCAGCAGAGGGGAGTGTAGAAGTATTGGAAGAGATGAAGGCAAACGGATTCGATATTGTATTTGTCTCCACTCTCAAGGGAAACCACCACCGTAGTAAATACTACTTCCTTAATCAATATTTTGGACATATAATGGATGGCTTTCTTGGGACACATGAGAAGCATTACGTGAGAGGTGGAGTTATCATTGACGATAGAATTGACCATCTCAATTCCATGAAAAAGAGTGTGAAGGCTGTTCTCATGGAAAGCCCTTATAGACAGAAAGAACTTGCTAATAGGGAAGTGTTGGTTTATAATTGGAACATGGGAGCAGAAGCTCTCATTGATTTTATAGATAAATAGGAGGATGAAACATGCCAACAGATACATTAGCTATTGACGAACCAACAGCCTATCCCTCTGTCTTTGATCTTATTGAAGATTGGGCAGATGATCGTAATATTATAGAAGGGAGCAGTCCTCAATCTCAATTTGTAAAGCTCATTGAGGAAGTGGGAGAGCTTGCTTCTGATATTGCTAAAGGACGCGATGTAGCAGATAGCATCGGGGATGCTGTTGTTGTCCTTACCATTCTTGCAGCTCAACATGATTATACGATTGAGGAATGTGCTTGGATTGCCTACAATGAGATAAAAGAAAGAAAGGGAAGAGTTATTGATGGGATTTTTGTAAAGGAGGAAGATATTGTTTAAGAGTTTTGAAGAAGCTGTTTCAGTTAAAGTGATTGGTCTTACACAGCCAGTGGTAGATTACATTAATGATAGTGAGGGCATTGTATCTTACGCAGCCCGAGTATCTAATCCAGCCAATCAAACTAATTTTGATACAGCAGCGGGCCTCCTCCGCTATTGTGCGCGTGAGGGGCACTGGAGCGTGTTTGAGATGGCTAACGCCATTATTGAGATTAAAGCTCCCCGAGATATTAGTCGTCAAATCCTTCGCCACGCTTCAGCACGATTTCAAGAGTTTTGTGTTGCGGAAGGGACTAAAATATACACTTACACTAAAAAGGGAGCGGGTAAAAGAATTAAAATTGAAGACTTGTATAAGAGACAACAATCTCCCCAATACTGGAATATGGCAGATAACTTGGTGAAAGTGTTTAATGAGGAGACTGGCCTGCTGGAATATGCCAAAATTAAAGAGGTGTTTAATACAGGCGTCAAGCCTGTCTACGAGATGACTCTAGAGAATGGTAAAAAGATTACATCTACGAAAGATCACAAATTTTTAACTTTCGAGGGGTTTAAAAAACTTGGGGATATTTCTAAAGGGGACATGGTTGGATGTAATGGCGTACCCGTTCACCAAGACTATGACTGGCTCAAGAAGGCTAAGGAAGAGAGCTTCTCTCGCGGAGGGTTGCAATATATTGCCGATAAGGCAGATGTAAGCTACCACACTATTAGAAAGTGGCTGAAGCGAAATGGACTCTCTTATACAAAGAAAGAAGTGGCTCTTTATACAGAGGCATGGAATAAGGGACTACCTACAGAGGATCAACCCAATTATGGTAATACCCACTGTGAGGTTGTAAGAGGCAAGATGAGGATTTCTGCAAGGAAGGGGAAGGAAAGTAACTTGTACCTTAATGGTAATAAGAGTTACGACACTATATCTTTCTCTGACAAGAGTAGGCAGTTTTCCTATTCCTACAAGAATAAACTGATAAAGGAGCAAGGATACAAGTGTGCAATATCCGGAGACCCCATCACTGAAGATTCTTGTGAGGTAGACCACATCGAGCCTGTATTTAAAAGACCTGACCTTGCTTTTGAGGAGGGCAACTTACAAGCTATCAGTATTGAACAACACCGCATCAAGACTAAAAAGGAGAGTAATGAAAGAAAGACCACTGCCCGTTACTCCCCTGTAAAGGAGATTAAGTATGTAGGGGAAGTTCAAACCTATGACATCGAGGTGGATCATGTTTCTCACAATTACGTGGCCGAAGGGATCATTACCCACAACTCTCAACGTTATGCGGCTGTTGGTGAAGATATGTTTGTGTTCCGCGAGGCTCGCTATCAAGATACTACAAATCGTCAAAATAGTATCGAGCTTGACGGCAGAGATGAAGATCAAGAGCTTGGTTATTGGTGGATTCAACAACAACTTAAAGTGTTGGGAGTGGTTCAAAAAGCTTACAATGAGGCACTTGTAAGAGGTATTGCTAAAGAGTGTGCGCGAGTAGTGCTGCCTGAAGGGCTTACGATGTCCTCTATGTATATGAATGCTACACTAAGAACTTGGATTCACTATGCCAATCTTCGTGAGGGGAATGGGACACAGAAAGAGCACATCATTGTTGCTAAGAAAGTAAAGAGAGAGTTGGAAAGTATTTTTCCCAACATTATGTCTCTCTATAAATCAGAATGATCAATGTTTAAGGGGAAGAATTCATGAGTGTTCATCGAGCTATTAGTTGCTGGGATTTGATGTGTTATGAAGAGAGTAAGGAAGCTCTAATGGAGAATGATGAAGAGAAGATTAAACAGATATTGTTCTCATTGGGGATGGATGTAGAACAACCTTATGACCTTGAGAGCTGCCACCATAGACCTCTTCTCAAGGAAGATAATTATCCTTGGTATGGGCCAAGGTTTGTTGGAGTAGAAAGACAAGATGAGGAATATTTAAAAAGCGGGTATGCTTCTTGGGAAGCTAAGGTGGCGGCATCTAATGACCCCCACCTGCGTAAAGAACTCCGACGAATGGGCGCTACAGGAAGTTGTGACCGTGTTTGGATAGACGAATCTTCAGCCATTAGGGCCATAAGGAAAGAAAGTAATTAGAGGGTCTTTATGAATAGAGATAAGAAGAAGTTCATTGTAATCCCTGTGGATTGGGAAGGCATTGTTGAGGTAAATGACCTTTCTTTGTCTGATATGAAAAAGATATTGTCTTCCATTGAGGAAGCTCAGCCAAATTCATTGCCCTATATAAAGCTGTTTTCAGATAACTCTTATTGTATCTATTCAGCGGATTCTGGGGGTAAGGAATATATGATTCTTTCAGGAGCAAGGGGAAGACTTCAATAGATGGCAATGCAGTAGTTAGCTCCCTTTCCTATAGACAAAACAAAGCCCGCTCAAAGGCGGGCATACAAATATTCCACATCAATCTTCCTTTCCCCTTCTATATTGCTCTTCCTGCCTTCTCTGAGACATTTCAAGATGTCTTATCACTATGTCCATCTTACTATTCAAATCCACTAAACGTGTATCTAAATAATTTACAATCCTTCTTTCTGTGACATCTAGTTTATTGTCTGTGACAGCACTTTGCTGTAAAGCATACATTCTGTCATCCACCTTATGGACCCAAGCTGTAAGGAAGCTTAACATTAAAAACACTAAAGGGATAAGGATATTGGTGGCTATGGTTTTATAAACCTCCACCACTCCTTTATTATTTTGATTATTGTTTTCTCCCGGCATGTTGCTCTTCCATTGTCTTAATATATTTTAAGGCTTCCTCCAGCCTGTTGTTATGTACAGATATGTTCTCCATTGTGGCTATATAAGCCTCTGAGACGCTGTAGAAAGCTCCCTCATATCCCCCCTGTAAGAACATATCCCTATCAGGTTTAACGGGCTGTAGGGGCTTCAGAAGAGCTTCTGGAGGGGATACAATCACCACCTCCTGCATAACAATAGGCTTGTTCGAGCAAGACATACTCATCAACAAGAAAGGGAACAACAGAAGAATCATTAATGTTTTCTGGAATATTCTCTTCACTTCCACATCCACCTTTACCTCTCTTCAGTTTATCCCACCTATCAGAGAGAGTTTGATATTCATCCCTGATACTACTCTCCTTTTCTACTAACATGTCTACCATCCCCTTCAGGGCTGATATCTCGTTGTCCTTAGCTTCTGATTGTGTTGTACACAAGTCGTAGCTTCTTGTTAGCATCTCCACTTGAACAATGAGGTCAATGACCTCATTGTTCAGTCTCTGTATTCTGTGATATTGAGCTACAGACAAAGCTGTGTGGGCTGAAGCTACCACCACTATTACAGGGATAACAAACCCCTTCATTGCGGATAACATTCTTAACATCCTTTTAGCTATTCCTCCAAAGAATCTTGTTTAATGAATCTTGCGAGAGCAGCTAAAGCATTCAACACAAACATGGTGATTCCATACGCCTCTGTAGATAGGACGGGCTGTAGGAACCCCATGTAAGGAAGAATAACACTAACTATCGTAAGGATTAAGGAGGCAAATGTTAGCCAAAAAGAGTGGGTGAGAAATACATCCCTCCATTCTTTTATAATATTTTTAGAGGCTATCTCTTTTGTTTTAGCAACACTCTCTTTAACTCTCACCTACCTCTCCTTCATTACCACTAACCCCTTCCACACGGAATGGGACAAACTCACCATCGAACACCGGCGCTTTTCTCCTAGCATTATATATTTTAGCCATGGTCAGACTCCTGTGTGTGTTGTCTAACCCCTCCCGGCTTTGCTCTATTTTATCTGAAAATGGAAACGTTTACCGTACCGCGCTATCACGGCCACCACTTCTCATCATTGATCAGCCTCAAGCAGGTAAAAAGGAGCCTCCACACATACCTACAACAGATTTAGCCCGGGGTGCCGAGCACTCCCCATCACTACGGGACTGCCCCTGCCGGGGCAAGAGACAATCCCAGAGCCGCGATAGCTGCCTTCCCATGCAGCGGAGGCGGGGTTTCTTCATCCTCCGCCTCTGTGCCAACGCCGGTATATGTGAACCCGTCTTTCAGCGCTTGCGCTTCCGCTAGGCTAACACCTGCGGCCTGAGCGAACTTAACGGGGTCTGTGACAACATCCGTAAACACAGTGTCAATCAGGCCAGTGGAGATATAGTGAGTCAGCTCTTCGCCGGTGTATAGCGGGGTGATGAACATCCCAGCGCCAGCAGGGTGTAGCCCGGCTGCCATGGCCCGGTAGGTTTCTACCGACTCCGCTGGGACTATTGCTGTCAGCATTGTGTAGGTTGTCATGGGAAGATTACCTCGCGGAACGATATGCTGGATATCGACGCCTGAGTTGCGGCGGCTGCGTTAACTTGGAAGGTGTCCGCCGCAGCGCCCCCAGAAACAAAAGCAGCAGACATTTCACCAACAGGATGACCTGCAAGCTGGAAGTAATGCTGGTTATCGGTTGCGCCTCCTGCTCTTATATTGCCCACGCCGTTACTGCTGACGATATCGACAGTTATCAAATGCGGCCGCCCGCCCTCCGTCACGTTAGCTTGCCAGAGGTACGCGGAGGCGGTGGTTCCAACAGCGATAGTGGCAACGCCGTCAGAAACAGACCAGCGCTCCGACCCCGGACCGGTAACCAGCCACCCATCAAACCCATCACTGAAATCGCCGTTAACCAACAGCTCCGGCCCCAGCTCAATCACCCCCGGACTGCCGATGCTCTGCATGTACGCGACCACTTGCGTCCGCTCAGCAGTCGTAAGCTGGCGATCAATGACTAAAGCGCCGCCGACAAGCGGGTTTCCGATAATGCCGAGCAAGCCAGCCGGCCCGCCGCTGTACGTCTCTGGGCCGATATCGAAACTGCCGCCGCCGAAGCTGAAATCATCGTCGATCCAGATGCCTTTATCCGTCGCAAGCACCAGCGTACCCCCTGAGATAGCAGGAAGCTCGGTGGAGATCAGATCGTCAGTGCCGTCGAATTCGAGGTAGTGGACTTCGGGGGCGCCTTCTTCGGTAATGTCGTATCGGGAGGTGACGCGCTGGTAGGGGGTGGCGGTAGGGCCCTCCTCAGATTGCGGCCTCCAGACTTCAATAATCCCACCGGGAGTTAACGATCTCACTTGAAACACCGACGAGTTTAGGCCTGAACTCCAGACCTTTGTCTCAACTACTTCCTGCCACTCACTGGGCGCTTCCTGGGCAATGGGAATGCTTCCGGCAAAATAAATGCCGTATTCTGCGGAGTTTGGCGAGCGCACCCAGATTGAACATGTGTATTCCCCGCCCAATTCTGAGTAGGGAACTTCGACGGGGATAGCAACCCTCCCAATTCCCGATACCCCCTCTATTCTGACGGCCGTATTAGACCCGTCAGGCGCGATAACCCCCGGAGTTGTAATAGTCTCCCCCTCGACGGGAATCCACTGCGTGCCGTCCTCTGTATATCCCAGCTGATTCCTACGCCCACCCCTCGGCACTCTGCCCAGTATCGGCCTAGCGGTAATGGTAGGCTGGGTGAAGTCATTCCCGTTTCCGGACGAGTCTTTAACGAGGCCAACAGGATCGCCCCATGTGGCTTCCGTTTCGCCGTCTACGTCTACGAAGTAAGGAAGACCAGACGCGAGGGTGCCGGTCTCGCCGTTGTCAAATAAAGACCGCATCCCGCCTCGCGCCACCCAGAGTGCGTAGTCAAGCTCGACCGCATAGCTACGGAAAGGTGTCTCTGACGTAATACCTCCCCCCGCCCGATTGATAGCGTCCCGGAGGAGCGCCTTGGTCTCGTCCAAGTACAGAAGTTTGCCAGCGATGCTCATACCACCTCCCCGTTGATGGCGTCTAGAGCAGTTGCCACATCGCCAACTAAGGTATTGATGCTGTCTAGTTCGTCCTGCAACCCAAAGATAGTGCCTATCGCCTGAACACCAGTATGCGTGGCCCTATCTCTGAGTTGTGCATCAGTGGCGTTGGCGGTCGCACCTGCTGCAATCCCGTCTAGCTTGGTTTTGTCAGCAGAACCAGACCACCAGTATTCAACTGCCTGTCTTACTCTCTGGGCTGTCCACTTCCTAGCTGTTGTAGCTGTACCTGTTTCAGCTTCTTCCTGAGGAACGGTGGATGCGGTCCACTCGCGGCTGTTACTCAAGCGGCTGTCATTACCTTGAGCTGCCGTCCCGGCTGTAGCGCCATATTGCACGTTCAGTGTGCGGTTGGCGGATAGTGCGCCACCACCACTCAACCCTGTGCCAGCCACCACTGATACGGTTTTATCAACCTTGCCATCAAGCTGAGTGTCGACATAAGCTGTATCGGCCTTATCATCCAACTCTGTCTGTAGACCAGAAATAGAGGAGATAGGCTGGACACCAGTATGTGTAGCCCTGTCCCTTAGCTGTGCATCAGTGGCGTTAGCAGTGGCACCATCTTGAATCCCAGACAGCTTACCCTTCTCAGCAGATGTGAAGTCCTCCGTGGATAACCCCTTACCTTCAACCTTATCTACTTTACCATCTAACGCTGTTTGTTGTGGGGTTGATACAGGCTTGTTGGAGTCTGAGGTGTTGTCCACATTAGACAACCCGACATCTGTCTTGTTTAGTGTAACAACTCCAGTCTTACCAGCAACGGAGGTGACAGAGTTAACTTGTGCCCCAGCTTCTATTCCACCAAGTTTATTCTTTTCTGCTGTTGAATAGTCTTCTGTGGACAGTTGCTTACCAACAACTTTGTCCACCTTACTTTGTTCCAAGCCTTCGATAGAAGAGGCGTTCTGTTCTGATCGAGATACAGCATCGTCAATCTCTTCTGTTGTACTGTTAGGCTTATCTCTTAAATCTTCCCAAGATGTTGGGGGAACGTAGTATCCATCTGGATTTCTTGTGAGTTGGTTGTCAATAGTAGTGCTCAGGGGAATAGTGTCACTGAGCCTAGGGTTGTCCTCTATATTCACAACCAACGTGGTGCTAACGTCTTCAATAATTAGTTCTAGTTTGCTTGGCATATAGAGGAGTCCCTTAATATTTCAATACTCCCAGAGACGTAAGTTCAGACCACGCCATTAGGTAGTGTATATTCAACGTCATATTTGTGTTTTCCCACAGGGAATGTTCGGGTGATTTCTGGTGGTACGGCTTCAATTACAACCTTATCCCCCTCTACACGCCAACCAACATCGGCTAGTAGTTTTCCGTAGGAGCTTCTGATTTGTACACAAAGAGATGTAGGCACTATTGCCTCATCTAAATCCTTGTCCACTAGGGTGAGCCTCATGGGGTCTAGCGTATCCCCCCTATATATAGGCTTCCTGTTATATATCGCTGTATAATTAGTTTTTCTCACTCGTCCCCCGTAATATTCTGTCTCAGTGGGGTAGCCCCCCATCCCATTCTCTAGATAGAAAGACAGACACAGAATGTATCTGTCTATCCCTCCCTGTTTAAAGCTATGTTATTATTGTGTTCTCAAAGTTAGTTGGGGATTTTAAGCCTAAACTGTACACCATCAATCCCTATATTGGGGGAATGAATTCCAGCAGAAGAGTAATGGAAGTATTCTACAGCTATAAGCCTCCACTCCACCCCAATACCCAGCCTAAAATTAGTATCTCCTACAAGAGGGCTATCATCCACATAAGCTACCCCTATTCTATAGTAGTTCCTCCCCTTAAAGACATACCATTCAGGACGGACTACGTGAGAGAGGGAGTAGATGTAGGTAGTGTCTTGGTGTCCATTCTTTGTCTTGCCACCACCAAAAGCACTAACTGCCACTTCCCAGTTGTTGTGCTCATACCCTAGTTCACCAAAAGGGAGTTCTGAGTTGATGAGGGAGTATCCTAGAGAGATTCTTGTTCCATTGTCTTCACTACCATAAGCACTGTATGTGGCAAAGACTAGAACAATAATAAACAACACCACTAGGATACTTGTCTTATTCACTCTTCAAACTCCGTTTCATCTTCTTCGTCTTCTTCTTCATCGCCGTCTTTTGGCTCTTCTTCTGGAAGCTCTTCTTCCTCTTCTTCAGGAGCCTGTTGCCCAAAGGAATTGATAGCTTCGAGGATAGGAAGAGCATCATCCAGAGTAGTTATTGATAGCTCCATGTCATCAATCTGATCGTGAATGCCTTTACACCAAGAGAAACATGCCTGAACATGCCTACCAGCAGCCTTGGCCACTTCTAGAGCAAAAGCTCTAGGGATAGTCACCCACTGTGTTGGGGAATATTCAAAATCAATACTCTCCATCTCTTCATCATTCAGAAGAGTGGTGACCATGTTGGCAATTCGGTTTTGATCCTCGATAGTGGTTCCGATAAATTGCCCACTAACTACAATACCGCCATGCTCCACTTGCTTCCTTCGTGTTCGAGCACGTTCCTTTAGTTCATATTTAAAAGTATTAAAGAAAGACTCTTCACTCACCTCTCTAATAAAATCGGGAAGAGATGAGGAAGTAGAATTCTCTTCTTCCCCTTCTTCTTCTTCAATAAATCCATATACGATAGGAGCTTTCTCTGTCCTGCTGCTTTCAATATCGAATGTAGGAACCACTCCTTCTGGGATAGAAGGACCATTATAGGCTGGCCCTTCTGTCAAAGGTGTTCCTGTTCTTGAATCTACATAAGTGAATTGTACATATTTCATAAATTTCCTCTTATAGGTTGTTACCCTATCCTCCTAATAGAAAGCTCTTTGATACTTTCCTACTGTCTTAATGGCAAACTTGTTGGGACAGCCTATTTGTATACACCGACGCTGCAAAAGCAGTCGATCGGTGTAATGAATCTAACCTCTAGATTATCTAAAGAGATTCTTTAGTTAGACAGGAACGCGGCGCACTGCGCGGACATGGTACGAGGTTGTCGGTGATTGCGTTGATTGGTTGCCATTACTGAAGGACTGGGACTGAGATAGAGCCTGAGCCGGAGAGGATTGTTGGGTAGAACTCCAGTAGGGCAGATTTGTAATAAAACTCTCCCCACTACCACCATGGAAAATAGCAGCAGAGGTTTGTGAGGGATTTCCAGACGTATAGTTGTCTGTAGGAGGCACACTGTTCGGGTTTTCCCCAGAATTCGTATGGTTAGGGACATCAGATGGCTTAAGATACCTGTAAAGTATCTCTAATTCGTCCCTTGCAGGAAGATACCAATCATCATACCCATTGATAGATAGACTATTGCAAAACTGAGCAGCAGGATGGTCAGCGTTCAACATGTTGTTAGTGTTGGCCCTTCCATTATTCCGAGATGATGTCCCAGAAGTTGGGGTGTTAATTGTCCTCCACTGTAAAGCTGTGGATGACTCTCCGCCCTGAGCCTTGGGGGCTACAACAAGGGCATACACCTGACCATCTACTTGTATCCTTCCGGCATAATACCCACCCCCAAAAGGAGTTCCCGTCTCTGGAATAAAACTCTGTGCTGTTTGAAACGTCAACCTTTCGCTAGGCAAACTCGTGCCAAATCCTCCAATATATTGCACTTCCATTGTATATAGAGTATCCTCCTCCAACACCCCTCGGGGGAGAGTGAGAGACACCTTATTGCTTGTGCTGTTGATAAGCTGCCACACAATATCTTCTGTTAGGGCATCCCTCAACACCCAGTTTGAAGCAACGTGAGTGTCGCTATCTGCCGGAGATGTAGAAAAGGTACTGGAAGTAAAGGTGGGAGTGTCTTGTACATCAAAATCACCACCTACAATAGACAGGGTAGGTTGGTTTATCTGTTGATCCACTGTAGTGAAGAAACTAGTACTACTCCACCCACTATCCCCAATGTCAGAGATATACCTTACCCTTACATAAAATGTAGTGTTTCTAGGGAGACTATGAGCTGTATACCGAGTTAGGTTTCCACTATCTACAATCCCTTCACTGACAATATCTGTAAACCCAGCATCTCGGGCCACTTGCCATTGAGAGGAAGTGTGTACACCAGCACCAACAGGAACCGTCCTAAAGGCTGAGCCTTGGATTGTGGCGGTGGTGGGTACCCCTGTCGTACCATTAGCAGGATAGGAGATAGAAGGAGTTACTACACCACTTCCCCCTAAGCCAATCTGAAATACCCTTATACTGCCACTCTTGTTGACAGAGAGGGCAACAGATTCTCCTACAGCATCAGGAGGAATACTGAGAGTGATTGTATCCCCTACCTGAGTAACTTCCCCCACACTTGTCAATAATTCGTATACGGAAAAATCATCATAGTCTGTTATTGTGTAAGTGTTGTCTGTTCCTACAAATACTGTGGTGGGGCCAACTAGGTTTGTTGTCCCGTCTCCCCCTGTACCACGAATACTGCTAATTCTTAATGTAGTCATACTATTCCTCCCTTAAGATGTTTGCCAGCCAGAGCCAACCCACACCACGTTAATTTCATCTACCACATCTATTACAACGGAAGTGGCCAACCCTAAAAGAGTGATGATTTCTGACCCATCTTCCACTTCAATTGTCACTTCTGAAGAAGGACTTTTATTAATGATTATATTATCCCCAACAAGAGCTGAAGAAGGGAGTGTTAATGTAGTGGAGGTGAGAGAGTAGTATCGTGTATTGGGGGTCACGTTGAGGTCGCTACTAACAACAACATAGCCATTAAACAGTTTTACACTCTCTGCACTGTCCGCTGAAACAAAAGCAATTGCCCAAGAGTTTCTGTCTGTTGTGGGGTTTGCATTGAAATTGTCTACAAGAGCTTTATAGACAAATCCATCACTTTTTTGAACATAACTCTTCCCAGCAATATATCTTGTATATTGGTCCCACGTAGGGATGCCATGCTGGTTGATATGAGCTAAAGCTGTGTCTCGTCTGTTGCCAAGCCAGTTCTCATACTGAAGGGGAGGTATTTCTACCACCCACCCCTGTTGAATCTTACTGTCGTCAGGCTTAATTCTCTCTCCAGCCACAGCCCAGATAGAATTAAGCGTACTGGGTTTTTGTATTTCCACTATAAATGATCCTTTTATGTTTTATTTGGCATAGTTAAATGGCAACACGCCTCACTGCACGAACGTAGGGTCTGCTCATCACGGAGCGCTGCAACTGCCAGAATCGTCCATCTCATAGAACCCCCAAAGGTCGCTGTCATAGTTTGAATTCAAGTTTAGCACTAAACAAGCTGTGTCGAAATGTTGCATTCGCGTAGATAGAAGAAGCCTCTGGTTAGAGCGGCTTTAAGGATACTACGTAGATGCCCGCCCGGTCTCCAGCCTGCTGGTCTGGCCACCGCGGGGCAGCATAGTCGAGAACTAACTGTCGAACCACACTGCCCCTGCACCCTGCTGTACGTGAACCCCTAAAGGAGCCTACTTATTACGCTTGTGCTCCCGAGCCTTTTAGTTATACCTGCGCCCACCGACTATAAATCGACGAGAATCTCAATGTGACAGTTGTGTCGCCTAGGTTTTTGTCTGTTTTATCTCGCAACCTTAACCCATCCCACGCTTCTTTAAGGGTAGGACTTACTGCCGCATTGTACTGCCTGCTGAATAGATACACAGAATAGTTGTCCGGCTTGGCTCCATCAATCGTTATATCCTCTATATCTGGAGACGAGGATAGATTAAAAGATACGACCCTTGTTCCGAACGGAATATCTAACACGCCTCCCGATAGATAACTATCTAGCGTTGCATCCGTAATATGTAGCTCCTCCTCGAATAGTTCATAACCAACCTGCCCCAAGCCTGAGTAAGAGCCGATAAGGTCACCGTCAACAAAGGCGTAGTTGCCGAATGCGTTCTTCTCCATACGGGTCAAACGCAAGACCGGCGTCTTTATAGAGCCCTCGAAGTAAAGATAATTCCCATTTGCGGACACGTTGTGCTTCTCGGCATCCGGCGCTAAGCGAACAAACTCTGGGTAAGCGTCAAAGAAGGAGTTTCCGAAAATCTCTACATTTGATACCTGGGAGTCAAAGGGCGCAAATATAGCATAAACAGAATTTGACTTGGCAGAGTTGCCATAAAACACGTTATCATTTATTTTTATCGTGTCTACCATATCCAGCCCGATAAGCCGCAAACGGTCTATGTCCTTGTTTGCTATGAATGTATTTCCGCTCACCCTTACATTGGACGTTGGTACGTCAGGCTTCTGGGATGATGGGCCTAAATAAATACCCCGTGCCAAAATTGTGTGATTATTGGCCTCTGCAAACTCTAGGGTGTTTTCCGTTATGTTTACATCGATGCATGAGAGTATGCGAATACTGAGAGTTCCTAGCGGGGTTCCAACGGGGGTCGGCACATAATTTAGATTAACAAACTTATTGTTGCGTATGGATACGTTGTAGCTGTCGTTAACGTAGCACACTCTCCCGCAGCCGTTTATAAACTGGTTGTCGAAAATACGAACGTAGTTAGATTGTGCTACGTTGAGCGACCCACTAAACGGCCTTGTCGGGGAGGTGTTCGGAATACCGACAAGGTCCTCAAAGATACATCCCGATATCTCACAATAATCGTTATGAGGCACATGCGGATCTGCGCCGGTTTCTCTAGCCACACGTATCGCGTAACTTCTGGAGCCGTTGATTGATGGGTCAACCGGAGTAGAATTATCGATGACGCTTATCTTGAAGTGCACGCCAGTCACTTTCACATATTTAACTTTGGTTACGTTAAATACAGTTCTCATACCATCTTGGGTGGGGTTTTCCAAGTGAATTGTGGCATTGCCCCCATGAACGATAAACGATCTAATGTCATTTACATTGAACGCTTCCCTTGCGTCGTATAAATAATAGTCCCTACCTTCAAGGTCTAGAGAAATGCCTTTGTTAGCCCCACAATAAGCGGCGGCGTCTGCAAATGCCTGATTGTCCGGGTGAATGCCATCGGCGACCGCGCCAAAGGCTCTCATCGTAATCGGGCCTTCCGCGACAAACATGCTCTTTACGGCATCCCATCGGAAAACGCTCCCGCAAACCAAGTATCGAAGATCGGGCTTCCTCTGGCCAGCCGGGAGCTGTGTAAGTGCGCTATAACTTTCTACCGCCACCACGCCACGCGCCACCATCGCCGCGCCCATGTCGGGGTTGGCAAGGTCATCCCTATCCACCTTATTATCTAGAGCTTCTTGCTGAGGAACGCTGACAGGCTTATCTAAGTCTCTTGTATTATCTACAAGGTTTAGGCCAAGGTTGTATTTAGCTTGCTGTAGATCGTCTAGGTCAGATAGGTTATTCTCTTTACGAATAAAGGGAGAAGAATCTCCATCTATATCAGCTTCAATCTGTTCTACTTTATTCTTGAGATGCCTTGTCCTATTGGCCAACTGTCCCGCAGGCACGTTAGCAAAACCATCTACAAGCCTGTCTCCCTCCCACACTGGCTGTCCGCCAAGAATGGGGGTAGCTCTATCAGGGATCAATATCTCTTCGATCCACTCATCCTTGTCAGGATATTTAGCCATTAAAACACTCCCTCTATATCACTATGTAAACTTGCCCACTTCCCTCCATAGAGGTTGCCATTCTCGTCTCTATCGAGAAAAACAGAAGGCACTGCTTGTCCATCATAAAGATGCTCCCCATCAAAGTAGTGGGTGTATCCTAAACTTCCGTACCCCTTGGCATTAGGAATTCCTTGGAAGGCAAAGAAACTTTCATAATCGAAACTACCATACTCCATTCCTACGCCAACAGGTTTGGGGAGTAGCCTTGCTTCATACCCGGCAGTTCTGTTTATATACCTAAGAAGGCCCACTTCTTGTTTTGTAAGCACTCTACCAATAAGAAGATTAAACTTAGCTCCACCTTCATCTGTGATGGTACTACCATTAGTGCTGAACACAAAGTTGGTGAAGTTAATCACATCTTCTGGGGTGGCTCTTGTTACGTTCTTAGCAATCTTTGCTTTGATGAGTAGTCTGTAGAGTTCATCATTTAGCGTGATGTTCCCTGTAGTGGGGGATTCTCCATCCCACCAAACACTACCTACACCAGCATCATTTAGGTCTCCATAGGTGTCAGCGTTCCAATGTCCCCTAAACCCAAAGAATGTAAACAAGTCTACATCAATCAGTGTTCGAGGTTGGCCCACTATCTCTCCGATAATATCGAGCTGAGCACCTTCCGCAGTTTCTATACTTCTTAGCTGCATCAAATCCTTCTTAGTGGCTTGTATTTCCATTGCCTCTAAAAAGATGAGCTGCAAAAACTTATCAAATACAGGAGCAGAATCTTTCTCAAACTGTATAGTTGTCCTGTCTCTTGCTTCTTCTAAGAAGTCTTTTGTATCAAATGGGTTAATCTGAAAACTCATACATCACCCCTACACAAACGAAACATTACTTGCAGGGAGATAAGCTTTCTGGTCCAATCCCACTAAAATGTTAGCTGTTGTCCACTCCTCTCCATCTAAACTCACTTCTAAGCTATCCACTTGGTGTCCCTTCACTTTATTTATAGGAGTGTAGAGTCTGCTGTAGATAAGAGCTTCATTGATAGCAAGGGAGTCTACATACCCTGAAAGATTAGTTTTAATCTCTTCCTGCCCCCCTTGAGGGAAGTCTTGGTTTGTTGTTATAGACAACCTTACAAACACTTCTACAAGCTCTGGCCTACTAAACCTCACCGTTCTGATATAACCAAAAGAGTCCACAATATCTACAGCAACATTACCTATTCCTGTAATACCTGTGGGCCTGTTTAGCCAGATAGCTCTTGCAACATCCGTATCCACTCCTCCATCAACGATAGTCCAGAATGAGTGAGGAGGAAGACCTCTCGCATCTGTTTCGTCTGTATCGTTCTCATAGATAATCACTGCATCTACGCCAGAAGTGTTGTAGAGGGAGCTGTAGAGAGCTTCCATAATATTGGTTGCTCTTTGAAACTTAGACTCCCTAAACCTATTTCTAAGCTCTTCATCTGTCTCTGTATGAGAGCCTGTCTCAGCTTGAAGGGGGTTTCTTACGCTGTCCCAACCTAAGATAGGGGTAGCAATGTTAGTGATAGTGTTTGGACCCTGTACTATCTCTCCAGCCTCACTGGCCTGCACCCTACTAATCCCTATCACCTTGGTGACAGACAGGTTGAAGGAGGTGTAGAAAGATAGGAGTTGCAGTTCAATACCACTTTCAATAAACAGTCTGTTGTTTTCCCTTCTTACCCTTAATGTAGGGTGGTTGGTAACTATCTCTGTCATCAAGTCTTCAAAGATACCATCCACTGTAGGGAACAACCCTGTTGTTATTTTTATCTCTTTAAATACTGTTGAATCTGATATCTTGTAGAATACAGAGTAGTCTGTTTCAGGGAGGAAGTTGGCTACCTCCACCCCCACCCCATGGCACACATCAGCATCAAGAACCACTCCCTGAGTGATTTCATAGAAAGCAGATGTAGAGGGGCTACTAACGACGAGTCCCGTAGTAATATTTGTCCCAGGGTTTCCTGTAAGATACACTTCTGCTGTTGTGAAGCTTTCCTCCCTCCTTGTAATCCCTCCAATAGCTACAATATTATCTAAAGGAATTCCCACTGCTGTATGAGGGTTGAATGCAGAGTAGATGTCTAAGTCTGTCTCCCAAAGCTCTGCTAGGGCGGGAGCAATCAGGCCGATAAACCTTCCAATTGTGCTATCATTAGAGGTGTCAACTATGTCATTAGGGTCTTCCAACAAGTCTTGGAATATAACCTCAGCCCGCTTCCTTAAATCTCCCACCACCTCTGGGAGCCTTTTTATCGAAATACCTTTATCCGTTAAACCTGCCATAAACCTCTTCCGTATTTAAATTACATTGGTTGGGGGAAACAGGCTAATGGCCTCAGACAATCCTCCATTCTTTGTCCTTATAGTGAAGCTACACCAATAGGTTCTATCCACCCTCACCCCACTACTCCAAGAAACTATCTCCCTAACCCCTTCCACAGACAACACTTCTCTTTGGATGATAGGGTCTACCTGAGAAGCGGTTTTCTTAGTTCCTATCACTTGAAACCAAGGGGTGCCATAGTTTTCGTCTAAAAACCATTCCCCCATAATTGTCCTGAGCCTTATAGCCACTCTCTGCCCGACAACGTCCGCCTCTTCTGTTGTAAGAGGGATGTTACCATTATCAAAGATTAAGTCCCCAGTACCATTAATATCTATTTTTAAGTCCATATCAAACTCCAGGAGTGGGGGGAAGAGTAGGTCCAGGAGCACTACTACCAGAAGAGATACCATGTGTGTGACTATTAAATGATATGCCTCCAATTACGGCATCAACGTCTATTGTAGCTGTCCCTGTAATTTGAACATCGCCATAAAAAGTGGATTGTGGGGAATACACATCAGTGGTTTGGGAGTTAACCTCCACTTTGTTGGCGTTCACCACTGCATCTTCGCTTGCATTCACCTCTACTTTATTGGCATTCACCGTCACTTCGTGATTTGTATTAATTACTACATCACCAGAAGGCTTCAACCTTATTTCACACTCTCTTCCTGTCCCAACATTATGGAATAAGACAACATCATCAGTAGAATGGGGCCATTCCCTTAATAAAGGGTTGTTTACACTCTTGGAAAAGGTTTGAATGGGGATTGCCACACAGTCTTTAATATTAAACTTTCTATAGTCGCTTGGCCTTGTAAGACTGCCATCACCCCTCTTCCATAAATCTATCCCTCTCATAGAGAAGATGAGGTAGACACTATCTCCTGCCTTCAATGGATGGGTTAGGCCGCCCTCAAAGTTAACAGGCATACTGACAGGGACGTTGAGGATAGTAGGAACTTCTGTTTCTGTACCATCCTCTCTTACTATATTTATAGCAGGCTGGACATCTACAGACAGAGAAGATAGTTTGTTTCTTACATAAACCACTATTCCGGGTATTGATGTAAACATGTTATCTGTTTGTTTTTGGAAAGATTTCTCCAAAACAGATTGTAAAGTTGCTGGTTGTGTCATCCCACCCTCTCAGTTAACTTAATATCCATATACCAGTTATTATCTCTCCATCCCCCAAAAGCCCTTATAGAATCAATCCTGTAGTGCCCTGTCAACTCTTCGTATTCTAGCTTGATAAGAGAGCCTGGAACCAACTCTGGGTTTAAGAGACACCTAAACTGTAAGCCACCCTTCTTTGTCTCTTTATTGGCTTTAGATTTACCATCAGGGGACTTAGTTAGGTAGGGTCTTTCTATAAGACCAGAGGCTTGTGAAATAACTACTACACTCTCCATATTCTGCGTATGGCTATCGCCCTTATCTCTCACATAAAGAACGTCATCATCTAAAGACCATTCCATCTTATTGGCGTTACACACTTCATTCAACACAGACTTAGGTGTTCCGCTGACAGGGTAGCCGTCAAGAACAGGGTTGTTACAATTAACTCCTGTGATCAGGTTTCTGGACGTTCCTAGAGCTTCTGCCACTTCCTCTAATACATCCTTTACGGTGCTGCCATCAGGTATCAGCTTACTCAGTGTTTTGTGGTTTAGCTCTGTGTAAGCCGCTCCTATCCTTAAAGTTGTGATGACATCCCCCTCTTTACTCCTAGTAGAGGCATCTACCACCTTTCCTGCAAACAACCTTTTTAGTCCTGTCCCAACATACCCCACTTCCAACACTGCTGAGATATAACTCTTCTCTAAGAACCTTTGTTTCTCTTTTGATAGGTTATATATATCAATAGTGGCTGTGTTGTCTTTCTTAGAGTTGTCTGACATTTTACTTATGTCAAAGGTGATGTGAAGATCCCTTATATCCCACCCAGACCCTTCAGAGGTGTCCCATACAGACAAGGAGTAGATTCTGTTTGTTTGTAACACTCTTGCAACCATGTCCACTCCTCAATGCTATTTATGTTCTTATGAAGCTAAATTTAAACCACTTGTGCAGGTTGGCGGCATCTTCTTTAAACTTGTGGTTACTGTTACCAATAGACTCTAGTAAGAAGTATCCTTTAAGAGGAACTGTAGGATAGTCAAGAGTCATGGGGTAGTCTGGAACTATCCTCATGCCCCTTACAAAGTAGTCAGCCCCTTCTTCTTTTAGGTCCATAAACCAGCCATCGGAAGCTTCTGTATAGAACAGCCTCACCTCTGTAGCCACTCCATCCAACACCACTGAGTAAGAGTAGTCCTTCTCTTTGTGGAGAGGAAGGTTCACCCTCTTATCTCTTGTGGTGAGTACCTTTAATTGACTTACCTGTGCAGCTTCTACTTCTTCTTCTGTAACAGGCTCTTCTGTAGAGTCAGCCTTACCTTTATCCTCTGTCTCCTCCCCAACATCAACAGGGTATTCGCCTCTTACAAGCTCTACAGCCCTTGTTTGCTCAAGGGTCATATCAAAGTGACATCCATTCCCCGTATCTGGGGTTTCTGTCACTCTAAAGCTTGTGACTACTAGGTTGGTGTAGGGAGCTTTCTTGAAGTAGTTATTACCTTCCATCTCATACAGAGTGACGGGAACAATACTATTCCTAAATACTCCCGTCTCTCTGTTATAGATCACCTCAAGAATCATCTTCTCTATAAATTCACTAAAGGAGATGCCATACTCCACCACCTCAGTGGTTTCCCCTATGATAGTAGGCTCAAGGGGAGATAGAAACTGACCTATTGCATCAGGGAGGACCTTATTAAGACTACTTTCCCCATCTTCGATCTGAATAGCCATAGGAGGAGAAGTTTGTTGTAAATTATTCTGCCCTGTTGCACTAAAAGAAGTGGTGTAGGCTGCAAAGGTGATATCGGCAGAGGTGATGACTCCCTTTATCTGGAAAGTCATGTTGTCTGCCGTGAAGTGGTCTCCTATCCTCACTCCAGAGTCAAGAGGATGCTTTGATAGTGTGCCCTTTGTATCTTTAACATAGTTTTGAACTACGTTTATGTAATAAAGAGCACTCATCTCTTCGGAGGAAGAACCATCCCCAAACTGTAAAGCTAAAGACATTCTCTACCCTCCATAGGCATCTTGAGTGGTTGATAATATTCCCTGCAAGGCTCTTTCCGTCACTGACTCAAGCTCTGGCATAAGTCCTTCTATCATTCCCCTCAGTCCTTCAGGATCAACAACACCATCAGCAGTGATGTTAATCTCGTTAGTGACAGTGGGGCTGTTCGTTGTAGAAGAATTGTTTATATTCTCTACATAACTTGAGGGACCATTAGGAATGCTGGAAGCTATGTCTCCTCCTGACCACAAAAGAGGTCCAGAGTATTCTCCCTCCCTAATCATCCTAGAAGATGAATAAGCTTCATTGATTCTGGTAGCCAACTCTTCAAATGCTTGCTCTCTTTCATCAGGTGCCCACTTACCCACAGTTCCATCTGGGTTTAATTTAGATTCCCCCTCTAGGTAAGAAGTTAACCACTCTCTTCCTCTTTGGGTGGAACTAAAGAGATTCTCAACATCACTACCCACCAAAGCCCCTCTACTAGATGAGCTAAAGATGTTGTTCCAATACTCCCTCTGTTCCTTATACCCCACCGCTCCTGCCGCTGTATGAGCAAGCAGGTTTAACCACTTGTCTGGAGAAGACACAAGGGTGGACTGAAAGGCGTCTGTGTTGTATCCCCAGTATCCAACTCCCCCTAAACCAAGGGGAACAGATACATAAGGGTTTGAGAGAAGTGACCACGCCCCCCTTGCCAATCCCCCTAACAGCAAACCCCCGAACAGCCCTCTGCCTCTTCCTCTGCCTCCCTTCTCTTTATTGTCTCCCTTTCCTCCCGGCAGCCCTATGCTCCCTATGCCCCTCAATAGCTTGAATGCAGCCACGAGAGTTAAGACAGCCATAGTTAAACCAAGAACCTTCTTATCATAAGAGACAAACCTATCTAGGAAGGTGAACAAATCATTGGTGTAGGAGATGCCACCAGACAAGCCTACAGCTATGTCTTCAAGTATTAGGTAGAAGGCTGTGAATGGTAACATAAGCCTTCCTATCCTTGTTGTAAGGAGAAGAAGTGTTCCAGCCACTTTGGCTATAGAGGGGTCAATCTCATCAAACGATCTTTTTACGTCAGTGATGATTTGGACGTAGTTGGCAAACATTCTGAAGACAGGCTCTACAATATTTCCTAACTTATAAAACGCTGCTCCAAGCCCTTCTACAAGAGGAGTGAGGCGAGGAAGCTGTTCTGCTGCTGCCCTGAAGAATGCGGCAAACCCTTTCTCTCCCCCCGCCTCAGAGAATCTTGTCAAGAGTTCATGCCAAGCGTTCACCACTCTTGCAGACTCAGCAATAGAAGACTTCTTCATAATACCAAGCTTAGGTTGTGCCCTTCTGGACATCACCTCAGCTACGATAGGAAGAATTTCTGCTGAAACTACTTCTCCAGCTTCTACAGCCCTATAAAGCTCCTCAATAGCAGCTTGTCCCGTAAGACCGCTTCCCGTCAAGGTGGCTAAAGCTTCACCAAATATACTCATTGTGCCGGGAAGAGATTCAGACATCTGCCTACGCAACTCTTCCTGAGTAACTGTGCCCTTACCCAACATCTGGCTCATTGCGTTGTTGATAAGCTTGCGTCTATAGGGGGTGATACCCATTGCTGTTTGGTATTCGTTAAACCCCTTAAAGATGTCTTGAGTTCCTTCAATATCCAACCCAGCGCCCAGTGCGTTGGACAAGATTTGGTTGAAGTCGGGGGCAGCATCCATATAGGAGAAGCCAATCCCATCAGCCTGTTGTTTGAGCCAACCAAACGTCTCAACACCAGCCTGTTCGCTATACCCTTGGGCCTGAACAACAGCTTGTGTAGTGAGGGGGGCTACAAAGATTTCTTGGTGTGCTCTGTTAAGACGAGAGAGGCCATAAGCACCGCCAATGAGGGGGACAGCTCCAATACCTTGTCTTGCAATAAGACCAGCACCACCACCAGCATAGAGGAGGTTTCTTCCGTCTCCCATTATCCCTGCCGAACGCCTTCCTAATCCTCCTGAGTAGTTGTTGACGATTGTGGTGGTTCCTCTAATACCACCTTGCATCTGTCCTACTTCTCTTCCTACCCTACGAGAAGACCGCAGAAGGGCTGCTTTCATGTTCCTGTCGTTAACGGCAAACTGACTAATCTCGAAAGTGACGCTCTTGCTCGCTCTATCAAGAGCCGCCCCCAAAGAAGCTCTAAGAGCGCTCTGGCTTAAGGAAAACCTTGAGAAGTTTAGTGAGAGGTTTTTAGATGTCCTCTCTTGAAACCTTCTCATTTTCCTTTCAACTAAACCAAGATATCTATCTACTTTCCTTATGTCGTTTGTTCTTACATTGATCCCAAACGAGGAGTAAAAATCCGCTACAGGTTTCATCTTTCAACTATCCCTCTTATCTTATTTTGCCTTCTTAGCCCTGTCCTCGCTCTCCTTCTTAGCCACAGACTTAAGTTCCTCATGAACATCAAGATACTCTATGTAATCATAGAATAGCTTTGTGGGATACTTGTAGTGAAGGTTGTACAAGGTTTCTATGGGATTATCTGTAGAGAATATCACCCTCATTACATCATAATTGCCGCTAAACTCTTTTTCAATTATTTTTAGTCTGGGGTTTTGTGAGGGCGATCCAGATTTTATTCTTCTTCTGAATCGCTTTGTTCGTTTCCCTGATATAGGTCGGGGAAGTTGAATTCAACAACCTTCTCAACTACTCTCATCAGATGGCCATATTTACCTTTGAAGTGGTTGTTAAACTTCTTTTCATCAAAGGTAGTGCTACCGATAGCAACACAATCCCTCACTGCCTTAAAGATCAAGGCTCCGGTCATGCCCTCTTTCTCCATTCGGGTCATGAAGTCCAAACCTTCCATTGCAGGCATAAGTCGCAGGATATAATCTTCGCCGTCTACACTAATTTCTTTAAATTCTTCGCTCATAATTCCTCCTAAACATTAACTAAACAATTGGCCAATAGAGCCATTTATCATATCCACAAGAGAGTTTCTGTTAGCCTCACTTCCTGTAATATTCCACTCCGAGCTGTCACACAAAAACTTCCATTCTACGTCTGTAAGTGTGTCGGTGTATTCCACCTTGGGCCACCCTCCTATATAACACTCTATAGATGTGAATATAGACTTACCAGAGTCGTCTTTCAAGGATATTTCGAGCCTAACTTTCCCCTTTGTTTCTTCTTCATTCTTTAAGATTAAGGAGAGGATTGTATTCACTTCCATCGCTTGTGGTGTGGACAGCACTATTGTACAGCTTGTGTCCCTGCCCACTTCCTTAGAATTCTTTCCTCTTATCCCCCTAATCTGTTTTACAAATTCTGTATTTCTTTCAATGGTGATTTTATTCCAACCTTCTACCTGATACCCACCAAATATCAGGGATACTTTATCAGGGCTGTATGTAAGAGTGCTCATTTACATTCCTCACAATAAGCCGGGGATGGCTCCAATAATGGTGTTTAGGGCATCCGCTGCAAGCTCTGTTTGTCCTACATTACCCTCAATATTAATGACAGTGTTTGCACTCCTTAACACCCACTCCCTTCCCTCATTCTCCACCCCATACACCACCTCTGGAGGCTCTTCTATCCATGTACTTGTAGAGAATGCCAATGTCCCTCCCATACCATCCTTAATCATCAAAGGAAACTTCCCTCTTTTTGTAAGCCTGTCAATAAGCATCAACTTATTAAGAAACCCATTAGAGGGGCTTGCTTGCAAGAGGTTGAATCGTATTTCCCAAATATCATTAGGTTTGTATGCCCTCACCACCCTTCCATCTGTAGTGGAGGTAGAAGTGAAGAGAGGAGAATCCCTCCTAATAGAGACAAACCCCTCTTCTTCCATACCCTCCAAAGGAACCCCCATAACAAGGACCACTACTTCTTCAGGGCTATACGTCCATAAATTCATTGTTATTCCTTTAGAGAAAGAAAAATAGGGGCACGAAGCCCCCTATACATTAAGTCAACCAACCGGGGGGAACGGGATAACCAACATCTTCCAGAGTGGTAGAGTTCTCCGGTGTAAGGAGGGCACCACCACCTACGTGGGCATCAAGGTCGATACACTGTATCACCCAATCCCTGTTATCACCTTCTGTGCCAAAACTAATGTCAGGCATGTTGGCGATATAAGCTTGAGGACTGAAGAATACAGAACGCCCACTACCATCCTTAATGGTTACATGGAACAACCAGTCGTTGTTCATTGCGTCTTCGTCATTCTTCAAGATTTGACTAAACACATCGTTGGAATTACTTCCTTGCATCAACGTAATGGTGATAGTAGAAGACCTGTTCCGCCGACGAATGCGCATAGCACTCATATCACCACCAATAACCAACTGGGTGGCGGGAGTTTCCCTTGAGATGGTGATGAAGGTTTCTTCGGCAACACCAGTCACTACATGACTAAACTGATCATTCCCAATAATAATACTTACTGCTTCGGGAGAGTAAGTAGACAACAGATTTGCAGACATTTACTAATCCTTTGTTTGAAGTTGACAAATTGTCAATATTTTAAAGCTTTTCATAAGGGAAACCTTCTTTTGCATAAAACGTCAGCGCCTCCAAAATCTTCGGTTCTAAATCTTCCCTAAACAGTTCAATAAGCTTCACTGTTGAAGATTTCTTGAATTGTAAGAACGCCGAGTGTGCATCATCTGGTGTAGAGAACGTCCCCAAGTGGGTAGTTTTATTCAAGAACCTAGCTTCTGCTGTATATTTATTCAGCGAGCGATTTACGCCTACTGGTAGGTCATTACCTCTTCTTGGCTTAGAAAAGAATGTATTTACAGCAGCTGGGACAAGACTACATTTTTCTGGTCCGTAAACTTTATTTCCGGGACAGATGATATCCTTATCCAAGTGCCAACCACTCTTCCCATAACCTTTCTGAGTTTTAATCCAAGCGGCGAAGTTCTGGAAGTTATGCCAGATCGGTTCAACAGAACATCCTGCATACGTGGGGGCATACCTCTCTTGGGTGCTTCCATAACACCTTTCAATCATATGGTTCCATTTCTTGTAGGCATAGGTTTTCTTACCGCGCTCACTAATCTTGAACTCTCCGATGCCGAGGTAACCTATACCACAGACATTCGGGAATAGTGGATTACTAAACTCACCCTTTCTTAAGTTACCCGCCGAATATGGCCCGACATAACCGTTCTCGAACCTAACAAACACCTTACTGGAGTTGATGTACTCAACTACTTCACAAACTTGCCCGTTTTTAGAAACAAACTTGTCCCCTATAAATATACTTGGTTTTGACATTAAGTGGCACTCCTTTTCTGATTAATCGTGTAATTTTACTCGGGAGTGCTCTGTTTGTCAATTATTAAACGCTGACTGTGGCTCGGACTGCACTTACGCGGTGGACACCTCCGCTGAGCCTAAAATCAACCAAGAAATCTCCCATAACCCTTGAGGCTCGTTGGCTCTCAGGGATAGCCAACACGTTGGGAGAAATGACTGTAGGGGAGGGAGAGTCTGCAATGCCGCCATTGGCAATGCCTAGAGCATTCACATTCCTAATCTCAGCTTCAATCAAAGATGCACCAATAGAGGTGTAAGGAATCTTTCGAGACTGGATCATCCTTGTGAAAATAGCTTCCTGAACACGAGCCTTCCACCACATAACGAAGATAACTTCATCAATCCAAGTGCCTTCAGAGGTGGTGCCAGTCATCATAATGGGCACACCCTTGACAGGACGGAAGTAGTTTACATTCTTACCTTCAAGTGCATTAACATCAGAATCACTCAACCGATCCACTGTAACACCGCTAAGGCGTTTCATTGCCCAAGTGTTGCTGCCAGGAGTTTCCAAGAGCTGATAAATCCAAGCTGCTTCTGGGTATTGTGTATCGGCCTGTGCGGAGTAAATAAGGACAGTATGGTCGTAGCTGGCATCTCTAAGCTGTGATCCAATATCATTGTCTACAGAAGGGGACTTAATATCTTCATCATCAGAAGAAGTGAAGAACACCTTGTCCATAGCCTGAATAGTGGAAGCCATTTCCAATACATCTGCTGGGTCATGTGAGTCAATAACTACGGCGATGAAGTTGTCGTTCTCTTCCTGAATAGCTAGGAGAGCCTCTACATAAGTTTCGTCTTCATCCTTACGACCAATAAGCACTTCAGGGAAAACCAATTGTTGTCCAAAAGCCCTCAGTGCCATAGTATATGTAGTAGACCCAACACCAAAGTCCTCTGCAACACTTGAAAGGCTGCCGTAAGAGCGGACACGTTCAGGGAACTCTGTATGCTCTGTCAGTAGGAGAGGGATGCTAAATGATGTAACGTCTATTTGTTGAGAGCTTTTAGTAATAAAAACCTCAACTAAGCGATCAATTGCTGCCAATTTGATAATCCTCGATTATTTGATTTATTAAAATATTTTAAGGCGAAGGGATAGGGGGTATTGTCTTTTGTTCCCCTCCATTTACTGTCATAGTGATGTGTTCCACCCACTCCACTTCTCTGACATCATGCACTCTATAAGAGAACCTAACATCGAAGTTGAAGGAGTCTTCCCACTTAGTGTCCCTTCTTTGTGGGTTAAACCTTATATCTGTTTTTGAAACGGGAGCTAAACCTAAATATGACCAGCTTTGTCTCACTTCACTGTAATTTGTTAACAACCTGTGAAAGGTTTCACACAAGCTCCCACTTTCACTACCATAGAAAGTAAACTGGACAGTAACATCGTAGAAGCTTTGGAAGTGGGATTTAAGAGGAAGAGTTTCATCCCTGCCATCTGTTAAAACATCTTCCACCACCCTACCTGTTTGCTCCATGGTAAGGATGTTGATAACAACATAACTCTCTAAAGGCTCATTTTTACCTAGAGAAAAGATGACAGGAGGAGAGTAAGGAGTTGTGTTGTATGTAGCCACCGTTCCGTCATAGAGGGCATCCCTTATTTTACTATACACCGACATTATTTGGTTCCCCTATTCCTCACTCTCCATTGGATACTATTCACTAATTCCTCAGATTCAATCAGAGGATTATCAAACCCTTTAAGACTGATTGTAATAGGCCCGTTCCTTGGGTCATCCCAAGACTCCATCACCATCTTCAAGGCTTTAGCCATTTCGGGGGCAATATCGCTATACATCTTGGACCAAGTTTTCTTCCCTGTCATAACAGAAATAATATTGGTATGAACAAGAGAAGCAAATTTTGGATTGTTTTTCATATAGACAATAAACCCAGCTCTCATGAAAGGTCGAGGGGGTGTTATAGTTCCATCATACATTCCCCCATTTCTGTGACCAAACTCAAGCCAAGAAGCTAGTTGAGCCATCGGAACTTCAGCAGAAGAGTGATGGGAGCCAGAAAACCAACCCACTTGGGCAGACTTCTTAGCCCCTACAAGGAGATTCTTCTTCATCCTCTCCCAAACTCTTTTGTCTACTACAACATCTCTTCTAGGCATACCTTCATTCTCTTTAGTTGGGTGTAATCTCCACCCTTACGGCTTGAGCTGAATAATGGTCTAACACGCCCATAGAGTAGTTTTTGACTTTCATTATCTTGTATCTGTACCCTTGCCAATAAAACTCATCAGCTTGCCAGCCTTCGATAACCTCTCCAGTATCGGGGTTTATTCCTTCCTCTTGATCCATTCTCAAATCTTCTGAACAGTAGAGCTGCCACCACTGCCTCGTTCTTTGTGAATCTTGGAGGAGCATCACTTCCTTGTAGCGAAGAGGTTGGATATTAACTTCCCTTTCTATCTCTTCCGCTTCAGGGTCTTTCCACTCCCCTCTTACATAGCCACCAACACCTATTGTTCTATAGATGGTGATAGGGACTTTTCCCGTAAGAAGAAACCTTGGTTTAGTTACCATTCCTACCTCCTCTTGCACTCACAAGGGTTGGAGGAACAGGTGCCTGTCCTACAATGACTGAATGCATCCGGTTCTTCAGAACAGAGTTTAATTGAAGTCAGGTTACACATGCTTGTAGTGTGCATCCAAGGGATAAGACCAGAAGGTATACCAAGAGAGGGGTTGGTAATGAGGTAGTCAAGGGCTTTCAGGTATTGTGTAGAAAGAGAGTTCCAGACTTCAATATCCCCTGTTATCTCTCTTGTATTTATTCCTGCAAACTGGAAAGCTGCTGAAATAGCTGCGAGTTTAGCTGCCTGAAATACATCTCCTCCAGCCATATCCAAAAACCCATCAACCTCTCCATCAGTGTAAAGAGGGTAGAAAGGGCTGGATTCCACATCACCAATTAAAAGCCTTACTCTATTAATTTTTTCTTCTTCAGTCAGTGCCATTCAGCTCTCCTCAAAGGAGGGCAGGAACACTGCCCCTTTCACTATTCTCCACCAGCGCCATTAGACATAACACCAGCATCAATCATTGCATCTACCAAATCTTTCAGGTAGTTTACCACCCCTTCAATATCCTCAATGTCTTCAGGGACAGGGGTGTTTTCAATCTGTTCGGCAGACTCGCCCGGATCGCCTTTGTCTCCCTTCTCTCCGGGGTCGCCTTTATCGCCTTTATCGCCTTTGTCTCCCTTCTCTCCGGGTGCTCCCGGATCACCGGGGTCGCCCTTAGGGCCGGGGTCACCTTTTGGACCCGGCGGACCTTCGGCACCACCTTCACCAATCTCCTTTGCAATTGCTTGCACAGCGGTAATCCAGCCCGCTCTTGTATCTACTTCCATTACATTCTCCTATTGAGGTTAGAGAAAGAGGAAGAGAATAAATATCCTCCTCCTCCCCTAAGACTTAAGAGTCGAGGAAAGCCCGAACAACAGCTCCCGGATGCAGCATGGCATTCAGGAAGTTTTGCTCAGTCATGATCTCAATGATGTCATCCTTCTCGTTCAGGTATTCAAACCAGTAGCTCATGGCTGCACGGCGGTTTACAGAACTGAAACGGTTGGCAGGAGCGTAATAGGTTTTGAACATATCACGAACACCAACAGGCAGGATGTAAGCATCACCCTCTGGGATAAACGGTACGAAGTTGCCATCAGCGTCCTCATAACCAGAAGCACCAGCATTGATCCAAGTGATGCCAAACAGAGTGACAGACTCAAAGCGAGCGTCCAGACCGTTTACAGCGTTGCCACCGTTGCCCAGCAGGATAGACAGAGCTTGACCTTGGTCAACATACTTCAGAGCGTCAGTGACGTAAGCATTCTGTAGCAGGGCGTTGTAGAAGCTGTCAGAAGCCAGAGCAACAAAAGTTCGTACTTGGCCAGCTTGACCACCTGTCAGACCAGCACGAGAGGCTTTCTTAATGTCGTTGATAGCAGTACGGGGATCAGTAGATGCGGACAGGTCGATGCCTTCTTCTACTCGGGTGATGCCAAACTCGGTATAGTAGTTGGTAACTACAGTGCCACGAGGAGCATATACAGTTCCTTGAGTGATGAGCTGCATACGAGCCGCTTCAAGAGTGAGGCCATGAGCTTCACGAAGATCAAACATCTTCTGGGCGCGTACAGAGGCTACAGTTTCCAGCTCTACGGATTCAGCCAAACTACCCGCTTGCAAAACGCCATCAAGATCATTCGGGGTGATAGCGTCGTCAGCAGGGAAGTGAGGAATCTTCAGCAGAAGGCTGTCAGACTCACGGCCAGCAATAGTCTGGTTGCGCTCATCCCAGTTACGGTCTTCCAGCAGGTGACTACGGGTGGTGGTTCGGACAATCTCAATGTTCTTCTGTGAACGCGGGTCTTCAGTGAAAAGACCAAGAGCGTTAGTAATACCAACAGTGTTGGGGATACGCAGAAGGGAGTCAGTGCGATCTACTACTTTACCCGGTTGTGCCGGATTGATAACAATTGCCATTGTATTTATTTTCCTTTTATCAGTATGATTAAACAGTCTTCAGGATCTGGATGCCTTGGGCTTCCAGAAGTCCCTTCAGGGTTTCGTAGTTGGCTTCAGTGAGTTCTGCGTCATCTACAATGTACTTCTTGATGTAGTATTCTTTGAGTTGCAGGGCACCTGAAGTACCAACAAAACCAACAGCATTATATTGACCAGCTACAATGGCTCGTGCAGTGAAGCTAGGGTTAAAGCTGAACTCATCGCCAAAGACAACAGCAAACTCGTTGGTGTCAACCAGTTGGGCTGCATCAGTTACGGGGGCGTAAGGAGCTTCCAGATCGGAAGTAATCTCACGGGCTACGACCATGCCAAGAGTGGCTTCGGTTGCAGCAGTGATATTGATGTCACGGCGGCTATAGCCAACAGCAGGATCAAGCTCATGGACTACGAGATCGGACAGACGTACTACATTAGTGGCGGGAATGAAAGGCATAATTATATTTCCTTATTGTTTGATTCGTTCAAGGATAACTTTATCGGTGGTGGAAAGCTCTTCTTTATCTTCTTTTTCATCAGACTTAGAGAAAGAGCTGCCCATTTCCTGCATCAGCTCAGATTCCTGAACTGCTTTAGACTGTGCAGCGAAACCCGCCAGCACGGTATCAAATGCTTCATCGTCAAGTGAAGCCAGAGAGGCATAGATGCCCTCTACTTGATCCTCTGCTACAACAGCAGAGAGTTTGCTTTTACGAAGAGTTGCTTTAGCTTCTTCTTTCTCTTCTTTCATCTTAGCCAAAGATGCTTGCACATCTTTAAGCTCAGATTCTTTAGCTTCCATCTCAGAGACGAGAGTTTGGTAGTTGGCTGTCATCTCAGAGAGTTGTGAAGTGAGTTGTGCTACAGAAGCGTTGGCTTCCTCAAGCTGCTCCACTTTCTGCGCAAGCTCTGACTGAATATCAGAAAGTTCCATGGTTTTTACATCCTCTTTATTAAATTTGATATATCTATTAATGTTCATACTGCTTCCATTTTTATTGTCTCGGGCTTTGCTCGACAAATATGAATAAAACTCTTCAAGAGTCATCACTCGGTCAGCTAGGCCCAAGTCAATGGCTTCCTTTGCCATGAATGTTTTAGCTTGGGTTTGCCTAACCGATTCAACAGAAACGTTACGATGTTCTGAAACGTATTCTGTGAATTCTCTGTAGAGGGAATCTACTTTATACTGGAGGTCTTCTATAAATCCTTCTCTCCAGCCCCCTTCTTCATTGAAGGGAATCTTTTCGTCCCCTGCCGTAATGAAAGTTCTCTCAAAACCGTCTTTCTCAAGACGTTTACTATCATTGATCAACCTTACGAGAACACCAATACTTCCCACTTCACTGTAATAATTTACAATTACTTCATCTGAAATAGCAGTAAGTCCGTAGGCTGCCGAAGCTGATAGTCCATCTCCATAGGAAATAATTTTTACATCATTTTCATCAGCAATCTTTCTAAGATAGTTTCCTGTATCAAACAGTCCGTAGGCTTCCCCACCTCCACTATCAACAACAAAACCTACCGTCTTCACCCCCTTGTCAAGAAGGGTGTGGAAATCCTCTTTAATACTTTCGTAGCTTACACCACCACAAAGAGCTTCCCATCCTGTAGTTTTATTTGTCAGCGGGCCTTCGATTCGGATAAGACCAAGACTTTGCTCCGGATATGCTATTGTCCCCAATCCCTGAAACTCTCTTTCAGATGAGTCTTTGTCAAGATTGGGTTGGACAGCTACACCACCCTGAACTCTTTTATCAAGGTACTCCATCACCCCTTCAAATGTCTTAGCTTCCACCAATAAAGGAGTGTTTAATAGTCTACTCCTAATTCTTGTTAATTCATGGGCCATACTTCCTCCCTTGTTGTTTTAATTCCTCAAGCATTTTCCACATTCCCTACAGAACTATCTCCTTCGCCCCCAGTGACATCTCCTACACCACTACCTAAACCAGAGGTCATACCGTCCCCACTTCTACTGGTGTCATCAGAAAGCATATCTTTTATTTCTTCCTCGGACATGCTCTTAGGAATTCTGTAAGGGATGTCAGCAGTAGAGAGAATCCAATTAAGAGTTTCCCTATTCTTGGGAAGATTGCCTGTAGCAGACACTCTCTGAACCCACTTACTCACTTCATCGAGACTGGGCTTAGTGATCTGACCATACCTAATTTCGGGCATCACATCTGTATCCCACCCGTTCAGCTCAAACAGTTGCTTCACAAGGTCATGATTGATTTGATCCTGAAGCTCGTCCAGTTTGGCTTGAATAGCCATTTCAACAATGCTTACTTTGGATTCTGCAAGACTGTAGCTGCCGCCCCCTTCACTTCCCAATGTAAGGAAGTCAGCGAACAAGCTGGTGAGGATTTCGTTAGCATACCTTCCAATGATGGTATTGATATCGTATGTCTTGTTTCCTGTGACAGACTTGATATCAAACTTAAACATCTCATTGCCTTCCCCATCCATAATCAGTGGAAGAATGAAAGATGTAAGCTCCCCCCTACTGGCTGCCATAAGCATAGACTTATAATGCTCGTATACAGCTTTGTTCTCAGGGGTGGCATCTTCTGCCATATATTGGGGTGGGAGGTATAGCACTTTAAAGCCGTTGCTATCATGCGCTCGTTTATGTTCAGGAGAGGTCGCTACCCTCTCCCCGCTCTCTAAGAGCTGCTACAAGTCTCCTTGTAGACCAGACTATATCTTACCCCTCGTCTTTGTCGTTAGGGGTTTCACCGTTTCAACTACCAATAGCTTGTAGTCTACTCCCTTTCGGGATAGTCGTTGGACGTTGTAATTAAAACAAAATACTGAATTCTTGGGTAGACTCTATTTGTTATGTATCTTGTTTCACCATTACCTTCGCTGCTGATCACCTTTGCAGGCTTTCCAGCAATTAGATGAATTTTTAACTTACCGTTACTGGCAAGTGCGGCTACTAATTAACCGCCAACGCTTCAGCTTCCTGATAAGACTGTTTATACTACCAAGCCTGCCATGCGCCATTCAGACAACTCATTCCAATGGGGCTATCCTTCAGAGGATTGTTTCTGAACAATAGGAATTTCTTCCTTGGAATATATTTTTCTTGTCTTGTATAGGAATCTTTTACATACAGAGATGTGGCATTTTGTCCTCTGAGAGAGTTTGTAGGAACATACACTTCTTGATGTAGTCCAGCAAGCTCTCTTCCCTTATTCTTGAACACCCAGTCCGTAATGGTGTCTTGAGAACGGATGGGGAGCTTCTTGATGCCAATTAGACCATCATTGTATTTACTACCCTTATCCTTACGTCTGTATCTATATACTTTCTCATTGACACAGAACCCATATCTATGGAATGATAGAGCTTGTTTAATAAAATCATTCCAGCTATGCTCCATGTCCCTCATGTTTTGACGTAAGAATTCAGCCTTCTCCGCAAGCTCTTCTTCATATCCTTCAGGGATTGTCACATGCCAAGGAACTCTTGAAATCATCATTTCCACAAGTTCAAGAGCGGGAGCAATAGTCCCATCTTTAGCCATCTTCTTGTATGTATCAATACATTGTGGCCACATCAATTCATGTTGGCATTCCTCAAGGATTTGTCCCCCAAGGACTTTCAACCCAATGAAGCCTTTCTCTCCTAAAGCAAGAGGGGGGATTTCATTGTCCCCCTTAGTAAGAGACACCCCCTCCGTTCCAGAGGAGAGCGTATCGTCTGTATTTTCAGCCAACTCTTTCTCCTTTTAATTTAGAGGGCACTGCTTCTGAAAGGATTGGGCTGTCTCAAATCTGCTGAGGACAGGCCACCAATGAAGCTGGGAATATGCACTCTTTGTGCCAGTGTTGAAAATGCTAATGAACAGCAGTCCACCATCATTTGTATTAAACGTAGTTCGTTAGGCTACGCCCAATCTCCTTTAGTCTTTCCCCTATTTTACTATTAATTACCGCAGAATTTAGACTATTTTGAGATTGCTGCATGTCGCCATGCAGATTGGACTATATCTTCAACCACCTAAGTGATTGCTGGCCGCTTCGAGTCACTTGACCCTACATAATAGTCTCTAAACCTTCCTCACTGTTGTGAGGCTTGGCTCGGTATTGACTCTAATAATTCTACTAGAGTTGTCCACCGAATTCAGCCAGTTTATTGACGACCTAGTGTTATCTCATCGTCATGGTGTTGCCCGCCTCTTCTCTTGCCATCAAAGGCTTCAAGCTCTTTGTGGAAGAAGTCATTATCGTTATATACTTTATTCCATAGGTCTGTAGCACATCCTTTAACCAGAGAAACGTTTCCATTCTCCACTGCTGCTGCAAAAGGTCTGAAGGAATCCAACTTACCCATGCTTGAGCGTTTGGTTCTTACAATATACCCATGCTCAATAATGCTTCTGGCTAACAAAGATGTTGCAGC
>Ga0079225_10000123_pt1 | contig 39316 bp, 38 predicted proteins | sample Poulit2012_FD_76344 | JGI IMG/M metagenome (GOLD analysis project Ga0079225, IMG submission 76344) | Agricultural soil microbial communities from Georgia to study Nitrogen management - Poultry litter 2012 | ecosystem: Environmental > Terrestrial > Soil > Agricultural land | place: USA: Georgia... | reverse complement strand
TGGGGCGTGATCCTGAAACAAATGAACAATTATACAGTCCCCTTGAGCTCGTACGATTGACGATTCCAAGGAGAGTGTACACATATAATCACATGGATGTCATTGCAGATGCACTCATTTCAATAAAGGACCGTGCCGATGAATTAGTAGGCCTCACCTTTACGTATGAACCAAACGTATTACGTCATTTTACAGCGCGATTAAAACCTGTAAAATAAATGAGGGAGGTCATAAAGCCCTCCCTCTTCCCATCATATTTTATGCTCAATAATCATAAATTATTAGTTCGAATACTTGATTCATTTCCACTACATATTTTAAAGGTAATTGTCTAAATGTTTCCAATTAAATTTTATCATAAGTGTTATTTTGTTAAGGAGAGATTACCTTGGTTAATAAACATGAAAGTTTTGATTCAAGATTAGGGTTTATTTTAGCTTCTGCTGGTTCGGCTATCGGTTTAGGAGCACTTTGGGAATTTCCATATATGACAGGACAAGCCGGTGGCGGAGCATTTTTTATAACTTTTCTTATATGTACCTTTTTTGTTGGACTTCCGATATTGCTTTCAGAATATATCATTGGACGCTCAACTCAAAAAGATGCCATTAGAGCTTTCAAACATTATTCTTCTAAAAAACCTTGGCACATTGTTGGACGATGGGGAATCGTAGGTAGCATCATTTTACTATCTTTTTATAGTGTTGTTGGCGGTTGGATTATCATCTATTTATTTAAAACTGTTTCCAGGAAATTAGGTAATCTAAGTGGCAATCAATTTGGCATGTTATTTGAAAATACTTCAGCTAATCCGTTTCTAGTTTTAGGCGCACAAATTATTTTCTTACTCATTACGATCTTAGTTGTCGCTCGTGGTATTAGACAAGGTATTGAGAAAGCTTCTAAATTACTTATGCCTACGTTACTCATTCTATTAATCATTGTCATGATCAATTCATTATTACTAGACGGGGCGGGGAAAGGTGTTTCATACTTTTTATCTTTTAATTTTTCAGAACTAACAGCGGAATCTATTTTAATAGCCTTAGGACAATCTTTCTTTTTATTAAGTGTTGGATTTAGCAATCAAATTACGTATAGCTCATATTTATCTAAAAAAGAAAGTTTGGTCAAATCAGCTACAACCGTCGTTATAATGAACATACTTGTAGCCCTATTAGGTGGTCTTTCAATTTTTCCGGCTGTTTTTTCCTACAATATAGAACCTGAAGTTGGACCAGGCCTATTATTTATCGCTCTTCCAGCTGCTTTAAATCAAATGCCTTTTGGAACACTCTTTTTAATATTGTTTCTTTTATTATTTTTATTTGCAGCTTTAACATCCGCATTTCCTTTATTAGAAGTAGTTGTCGCAGCTATGACAAAGGATAATTCAGCTAAACGGAAAAAATGGGCATGGAAGATAGGAATCATCATATTTATCGTCGGTATTCCTTCAGCACTTTCCTTTGGTCCGTTAGGAAATATGAAAGTTTTCGGATATACAATATTTGATAGTGCTAACTATTTAGTATCGAGTATTATGCTTCCAATTGGTGCGTTATTCATTGCGCTTTTTATCCATTTTAAAATTCCTAAAGAAACTTTAGCACGTGAATTTACCTCAGGACTTTCAAATGGGAAAAAATTATTTGTTGCATGGTTATTTATTATAAAATATGTAGCGCCGATAGCCATTTTGTTAGCTTTTCTTCACGTTGCAGGTGTATTTTCTATTTTTAACTTGTAAATAAAATTTAGGTAAGTATTAAACATAAATTATCATGTAATTTAATTCAAAGTAGATGAGAAGATATATAAATTATATCGCTTAGATATAAAAATTTATGGCTTATACTCTACCATTTGTAGTTTGGCCATTAACCCCATTATCTTCTCTTCTATTTTTTACTCCTTTATTCTACTTCCAAATGCTTCTGTTTATTAAAGACGTTCCTGTTGCTTTGATTACAATATTCATATGTAATTGTTTACTTTCACAAAATCCTCTCACCAAAAATTCCGGAATATATCATAAATAATTTACTCGGCACTTAAAATTTAACGATTTTTTAATTATTTTTGACAGTATCCTGAACTATTTTAAGTTCGTGATAATTATCACATAAAAAATATAGATCCTCTACTAAACTAAAATATGAATAGAGATAAATTTAAATATAAAAGATTGGAGGGGCATTTATATGACCATTTCAAGACGAGATTTTATTAAAGCTGGTGTAGCTGGATCAGTAGCAACATTAGGACTATCAAGTCCGAAAATAGTTGATAATTGGTTTCAGCCTGCTTCAGCTAAGGAAAAAGAAACAGAAGAAAAAATTAAGTTTACGTATCACACACCTAACTGTGGTGGACGTTGTGCCCTTGAATGTACTGTAAGAAATGGAAAACTATCATTAATAGAGCCTAACACTTGGCCAGATGAACAATTTTCAACAATTTGTTTAAGAGGTTTAAGTGAAGTAGAACGAGTTTATAGTCCAGACCGAATTCAAACACCTTTAAAACGTATCGGTGATCGAGGTAAAGGTGAATTCATCTCCATCTCTTGGGATGAAGCACTTAAAACAATTGCCGATAAGCTAAAAAGGTTAATTGATAAATATGGAGGTGAATCAGTTCTTATCAGTAAATCGTCTGGGGTAGAGCATTCATACGAATTTTTACATCATTTATTAGGAATTACAAATGCTGGGTGGCCTGGAATAGATATCGGATATGCAAATGGTATATATGAATGCATCGGGGGACATACTTTTGGCCCAACACAAAATGAAATAACGGATTGGGTGAACTCATCTACAATTATCATGTTAAGTTGTAACTTATTTGAAACGAACATAACTGACACTAAGCATTTTCTTAATGCAAAAGAAGCAGGAGCTAAAATAATAGTAATTGACCCTAATTATACATCAACTGCTTCAAAATCCGATCAATGGATTCCTATTAGAACTGGAACAGACCCCGCTCTATTATTGGCAATGATCACTATTATTCTTGAAAACAATTGGTACAATGAAGACTATTTAATCAAAAATACATCCGCCCCATTTTTAGTTAGAGAAGATAATGGAAAGCTTCTCCGATTAAATAATAACGATAACGAAGATCCAGGAAAAAATCCATACCTTATTTGGGATGAAAAAGATGAATTAGCAAAACCATATAACGATGACAAAATTAAGCCTGTTTTAGAAGGTAACTTTACCGTCGATGGCATTAAGGTAAAAACTGTGTTTTCCCTCCTTAAAGAAAATCAGGAACAATATACGCTTGAATGGGCAGCAGAAAAAACGCAAATTGATGAAAAAACTATTTATCAACTTACAAAAGACTATGCAACGCGTGGGCCTGCAGTTTTATGTTGGGGGTTTGGTGGAGGAGATAAGCTAACAAATGCTGATATCGTTGGTCATGCTGGCGCTGTATTAGGTGCTCTTACAGGTAATTTAGGTCGTATTGGAGGATCTGTTGGCGCAATCTCTCATCATTATGCTGTTTGGAATGCTGATCTTAACTCATGGCCTATTCCAGAAGAATTCCAGGGTTACGATTTGAATCAACAAGAAATGCCTATTCATGATTTACGAGAAAAAGATAATCCTATAAAAGCTGTTATTAATATCGGTAATACATTCCAACAGCATTTTGCAAATTTATGTAAAAATGAGGAATGGTTAGATTCATTAGATTTTATTGTTACGATTGACCCTTTCCATTGTCCGAGCGCAGATTATGCTGATATTGTTCTACCAGCATCAACGCCATTTGAAAGTGAATATGACATTGTAAATATGCAAATGAACCGTTCACATATTTTGCTATCGGAAAAAGTATTGGATCCATTGTATGAAAGTAAATCAGATTTCCAAATTGAAAAGGAAATCCTCAAGCAATTTGGCTTAGACAAGTATCATCCTGAAACTCCTGAAGAATGGATTAAGGTTCAGTTAGATTCAGATGATCCGGCACTTGAGGGTATCACCGTTAAGGCATTAAAAGAAAATAATTTTATTATGCGATTAAATGTGCCTGAAGAACCTTTTAGAGATTATATGGATCAAAAATATGATACACCGTCTGGGAAAATAGAAATCTATAATGAACGCCTACTAGAATTTGACCAAGCCCTTCCAAATTACGAATCCCCCTCTGAGATTCACGATAGAGAATTACTAAAAAAATATCCGTTACAATTTAGCCAAGCACATACGCGCTATCACGTACACTCTCAATTTACGAATTCAGAATGGATTCAAGAAATAGCTGGTGGACCAAAACTTGAAATTAATCCTAAAGATGCTAAAGATAGAAAAATAAATAATAGAGATATCGTTGAAGTATACAATGACCGAGGCTCTTTCAAAGTAGAATGTAGGTTAACAGAATCTATTCGTCCAGGACAAGTCAGATTGCCAGAAGGCTGGTGGACTAAACATATGATCGATGGTAATTTACAAAACGTTACAAATGAAGCATTAAACGAACGTCAATATCTATTAATAAATGGACCTGTTATCGCATATAACGACACATTAGTTGAAGTAAAGAAAATTTAGGAGGTGCTTTTCATGACGAAAATGGGAATGGTAATTGACTTAAACCGTTGTATGGGATGCCAAACATGTGCTATTGCTTGTAAAATGCAAAATAACGTACCAATGGGAATGCTTTGGAACAGAGTTTTAACAATGAGTGAGGAAGGGCTCGATGGAGTAGAAGGAGAATATCCAAATGTCTCAAAAAACTATGTACCCGTTTCTTGTCAACATTGTGAAAACGCCCCGTGTGTAAAAGTATGTCCGGTCGAAGCGACTTACCGTGATGAAAATGGACGCGTTTTAATCGACTACGATCGTTGCATCGGCTGCCGTTACTGTATGGCAGCATGCCCCTACAACGTTCGAGTGTTCAAATGGGAAGAAGCGATCCAACACCCAAATTTTAATTATGGTCATAGAAACGTTCCTGCTCGCAATATCGGAGTTGTAGAAAAATGTTCAATGTGTAAGGAATTAACAGACGAAGGAAAAGATCCGCGATGTGTCCAATGTTGTCCAGCAGAAGCGCGAACATTTGGTGATTTAGATGACCCGGATAGTTTAGTATCGAAACTCATTCGTGAAAAGAAAGCAAAACCATTACTTGAGGATAAAGGAACAAAACCGCAAGTCTATTATATCGGATTAGAAGGACTCGAGGGAGGGGAAAAATATGACGAGAAGGACGAAGTTTAACCTTTCTCTTATTGTTTTCGGATTAATTACGCTTCTGGGTGTTGTTACATTCATCTTTCAAGTAAGCAGTGGCCTCGGTGTAACTGGAATGAACAATGTTTTCTCATGGGCACTTTATATAACGATGTTTGTCTTTTTCGTTGGTTTATCGGCCGGTGGGCTAATCGTCTCATCATCAGCAACAGTATTTAATATTCCATCATTTAAAAAAGTTGCCAAACCAGCAACAATTCTTTCAACAGTATGTATCATACTCGCTGTTTTGTTTATTTTTGTCGATTTAGGTAGACCATTTCGTATTTTAAATCTTATTATACATCCACAGTTTAAATCACCTTTAATTTGGGACGTCATTGTTATACCGCTTTATCTTGTGATCAATATCATTTATTTATACTTAATGACGCGGAAGAAAACAAACGAAAAAATGTTAAAAATCACTTCTTTTTTCGCACTACCAATTGCAATTCTCGTCCACTCTGTAACAGCTTGGATTTTCGGTTTGCAAATCGCTCGCGAAGGATGGTTTAGCGAACTAATGTCACCACTGTTCGTTGCTTCAGCACTTGATTCTGGACTAGCTTTACTATTAATCGTCCTAGTTTTATTAAAACAGTTTAAAGCTTTTTCAGTCGACAAAGACCTTATTACAAAACTCGCGGGTCTACTCGTTATCTTCGTTATCGTCGATGCTTATCTCGTCTTAGCCGAAGTTTTAACGATGATCTATCCACAAAAAGAATCAACAATGCAAGTATTAAATCATATGTTCACAGGGACAATGGCTCCGTTTTTCTGGGGTGAAGTTATCTTAGGTTTTATCATCCCAATAGGCATTCTTCTTTTCAAAAAGAATCGAGAAAAAATTAGTCTTGTCGTCACATCATCTATTCTCGTTATCCTTGGGGTGTTCGGTAAACGCGTTTGGCTCGTCTTAACATCCTTCAAGTTTCCAAACTTCATGGGGTCTCCAGGTGTAACGACTGGGCACTATGCAGAAGGTCAAGCTCAAACAATCCATGACAGTACATGGACTTTCGTTGGTCAATACATGCCGACATTACCTGAATTGACGATTGTTGTCGGATTGCTCGCTTTAGGGGTAGTTATGTTTATGATTTTATCACGATTCATCCTGCGCTCGCCCCGTAAAGATGCAGCCATCCAAAAATAAACTATATAAATAATATTTAAGGAAGGTGACTGACATGTCCTTATCATGGCCAGATGTATGGCAATTTCGGGGAGTTTTATACAGCTCCCTTGGACATTATATACTTGAACCAATAGAAAAATTAGATCAAACGATTTTAACACCGAAATTTTGGAGAAATTTCCCGCTTGAGCCGAGTAATGATAAACTTTCATCCGCTTTAGAACGTCTTATGACAACAACATCTATTTTAGAAAGCTTTAGTAAAAAAGAAATAAAAGAAAAAATAATGTTTGAATATACTGACTTATTTATCGGCTCTGGATTTCCTAAGGCTGCACCCATACAATCCTTTTACACGTCCGATAAAAAACAACTCTTCGGAAGTACGACATTCGAGATGAGAAATATTTTAGAAAAAAATGGCCTTGAGACAACGATGAAGGATAAATTCCCCGAAGATCATCTAGGATTTCAATTGTTATTCTTAGCAAAACTCTCTCACCGATTAAATGAAATTCCTGAAGAAAAATATCTGTCACTTATTCGCGATCAAGCTCTATTTATTGGAAAATATTTGCTTACCTGGATTCCCCAGCTTTGTCATGATACTAAAAAACACGGTACCCTAGGATTTTATAGTGGTTTAGTCGAACTCATTTGGGGCACATTACTTTGGGATAAAAAGTTATTAGAAGAATTTATAACTCAACATAAAAGCACCCAAACACCTTAAAAGCAATATAACTAATTAAATGGGGATGATCTTGTGTTGTCAATGAAACTTCTCAGCCGGTGGATTGAAAGTCTCGATTACGAATACAATATTTCTAATCGTTGCACACGTTATATAAGCCCAAAATCACAATGTACAAAGTGTATTGACGCTTGCCCTGCTGAAGCGATTTTTTTGGAAGATGGAAAGCCCAGTGTACAAACAGACAGCTGTATAGAATGTGGTTACTGCGTGGCGATTTGCCCTGTGCAGGCGATCGAAGGGTTTTTACCGAAACGAACGATTAAACAAAAAAAATTAATTATTGATGGAAAAAAACCACCAACTGTCAAGGAATTACTTGCATATTATAAAGAAGGTATTACAACGATCGTCTATCAAACGAAAAATATTGATCCCATATGGAACGAAGTGATTGGACGAACGAACATAGCCTTGCATAAACTTGGCGAAGAACCTTTCCAAGTAACTAACAATTTTGAAGAAATTGTAGAAAAACGAAAAATTTCTCGACGTGAATTATTTACCATATGGAAAAAAGATCTCCAAAAAGTGGGGCGACATATAACGCCAGCAAAATGGCGTTTCAATCATCGAAGCTTAAATTTAGCGAAATACTATCCTAATCATCAATTCGTCGATTTTTCAATCGATATTGAAAAATGTACATTATGTCAAACTTGTCAAAAGGTTTGTGAACAAGGCTGTTTTGAGATTACTAATATGACTTTCAAAATCAATCCTCAAAAATGTACAACCTGTTCGTTATGCCAGGATATTTGTCCAGAAAAAGCAATTACTTTAAAAGAAATGATTTCATCTCTTCAATCGATTGAATATCCTGTCTACGAAAACGAATGTACATCATGTCATCAGCCATTTACGACACTACGCCCTAAACAAACATTGTGCTTTTTATGTGAGAAGAACGAAGGAAAAGATTCAACGGACAGGCTTCAACAGTTGATGTTCAAACAATAATTGAATCGATAAACCTTATAGATAGTTCTTCCTTACATTTAGCAGTATTTTGAAATAATAAGTAAAAAAATTAAATGAATAGAAAGGATGAAAGAATATGTTATCAAATATCGGTATTCCTGGATTAATACTCATACTTGTTATCGCTCTGATCATCTTTGGACCAGCAAAATTACCAGAAATCGGAAAAGCAGCTGGCTCGACGTTAAAAGAATTTAAAAAGGCTACTCAAGACCTTGTAGAAGATGATGAAAAAGAAAATAATGAAATAACAAAATAAGCAATCGATGATAAATACTAAGCGATTATTGATGTCTTTTTCAAATGTATTAAAGTTAATCATTCCTAGGTTTTCATGTTGTTATAACGAGCATAGAAAATCTAGGATTTTTTTATAAACTATAAACCTCCCTACTAGTTAAAGATTTATAACGTTTAAATATTTTCACTTATATCAATGTTTACAAACTGTCATTAAACAAAAATTAATCCTCATTGCAAATGACTTCTTTAATAATACTAAACTAGACCGTTAAAAATAATTCTCATTTCAATCATGAATTCTACTTAGATTATTATCAATATGAAATCCATGTTTGGATACATTCAAGTATATATTCATTCGCACGGTCATTCTTCCGGATGGCGTCTCTTTCTTTTTTTCGATAATCATTTGTTGGACGGACCGGATACTCTCCACAAACATCAACACCCAGAACATCTTCATACTGAAAAAGCGCTTTGATCATATACATCATTTGTTTTAATCGTAACGTCCCATGGTCCCAAGCTGTAACAGCATCTTTTGGATCCACGGTATCTTTGTCAATACTAATGTAAATTGAATCTGTTGGTATTTGCTTGATGATCGACTGTGTAATCGTTGAAAGGTTTTGCTGAAGTGTGTGTTCTGTATAAATGGCGACTTTTTCACGAATTGATGTAGGAATATAGTGTGGTGCTTCTTCGCTAACACCTATAATAAACACTTTCTGTAACATGGAAAGATGTTTGAGAGACTCTAGCACCCACGAACCGCAAGAAATGAGTGATTGACTAAGACTTGGGAGGGAATCTGTATGATGGTCGAATAAAATTAATGTGTAAGGATTTTTTATCCGTGACTGTAGGAGATAAGATAAATAATGATAATTTCCACTGCCGAGATAATGAATCACACCCGGACTTCGTTTGCTTAATTTATGGGACATTAGCTTCAACGTATCTTTTTCACAAAGTAAATTCGTATTTGGAATTGACTCAAAATCTAACCAGTCATAGTCTTTATTCCGATAAAATGTTTGTTTTCGGTATACACCATCTAAATTCCATAACATAATACTACCGCTCATTCATCAACGCCTCCAAAATCATGATTTTCTAAGATGATGTATAACAAAGTAGTTATATTTATTGTATCATTTTTAATAGTTAACCGCTTTGCATATGACTCATAACCATTTGAATAAAAAAACTTATCTGATTATAAGCATATAAACATTTGCTATTGCAGAGAAGTGAGTATAGGCGATTTAAACACTCTATTAGCGATTATCCGAAAATTGATTATCAATATAAAGAAGGACAGAGAGAAAACTTGAAGATAATAAATGAGTAGAAATCTCAGAAGAATTTTTTAATCATTAATTGAGAAAACCTACAATCGGAAATTTTACCCCACTACGCTTAGATATACCGCTAAATCTGTAAAGTCTATTATTGATGTTTCGAACTTTATATCCCACTACATTCATATATAACCCCATAAGACAACATTGACATAGCAACATTTTCATACGATGAAAACTATAAAATTGCAGTGAACCTAAAGTCTTGAAAAGTCATTCAAAATAAAAAGTCGAATAATCTCTTGAGGTGACTGTATTTATACACATTTTATCTCAGAATGGGGTTTACTGAAAAATCCTACTTTCTATAAAGTTTATCAACTTTCCGTCAATAAGTTAAATTTATATATATCGTTAGCGATTAATATAATATTTTAAAGACACTGCTACGGAAGTATTGTTAGTAAACCAGCAGCGCCATTTGAAATACCTGCATCCTCGCAAATCATACCTATTAATGGGTCACAGCTGTAATGTGCGTATGTAAATTAATTGCTATTGATAATATACCTATGATAAGAAATATATTTTTAATTTGATGAATTCTTTCTTCTACTGCACTTCCTTTAATATTTAACCTTCCTTTCTTTCTTTATAATCAGCTAGTAATGGATGATCTTGATTATTAATATATATAGCTAATACAATAGCAGTGTAAATAGCTAAAACTACTAAGGTGCCGATATTTAAACCAATCCCCAATATGATAACGTATCCAATGGCTCCTGAAAGAAAGATATAATAAAAAGCTGGTATTAAAATTTTCCTTATGATATCTCCTTCTCTTCCAACTAAACCAACTGCAGCAGCGGCCGTAATAACATTATGAACACTAAACATATTACCTGCAGCTGCTCCCACAGATTGAAGAGCTAAAATCCAAGAAGATTCGAGGTTTGAGTATGTAGCCATATTTAATTGGAAGTGACTAAACATTAGATTGCTAAACACATTACTTCCCGCAAGAAATGCCCCTAAAGCTCCGACAATTGGTGCTATAAAAGCCCACATATTACCTGAAATAACCGTTAATCCAGTTGCTAAAGTCTCTGGCATACTCTCAAATCCAGCTGCACCACCATCACTATGGAGAAAAACCTGAACCATTGGAACAGCAAATATTAATGCCGCACCTGCAGAACCTATTGTTTTCGCGGATTCTTTAAAGGACTTTTTAAAAGACTCTTTATCCATTTTATGCACCCAATAAGTCAAAATGGAAATAATTAAAAAGACGAATCCTGGAGAAGTTAATAATTCAAATTCTGTTTCAAGTCCACTCCCAAAAATATTGTTAACAGTAATATCAGTTTTTTCCATCCAAGCAGAAACAGGTAAAAAAGGCGCATTTAAAATAAAAAGCATAAGGGCAACAATAATGTATGGAAGCCATGATCTAAATGCTGAGAAAGATGCTACTTTTTCACTCTCTATTTTAAAAACTCCTATCCATTCCTTCTTCCATTCGGATTTATCTTGAAATCGCCAAACGTTGTCTTTAGGCATAAACCAACCTTTTTTAGCAGCTATGACTGCAGGAACAATACCTATAAGTCCACCAAGAAGTGAGGGAAATTCCGGACCTAAAAAAAACCCCGATAAAACATAAGGAATTGTTACACTAAAGCCTCCAAAAAGAGCAAATTTCCAGACACGAAAACCTTCTTTAACTGATCTACCAAAAAATCCAGTTAGTAGAACAACCATAAACAAAGGTACAAGGGTTCCTACTATACCATGGATCAGTGCTGTTTTTCCGGTCATATCTAAAAGAAATTGTTCCCAAGAGTTTATTTGAAGCATATTGTTTACATTTTCTAATTTACCATCTCCAAGTCCCGAACTCAGTCCGATGATAATAGGTGCTCCTGCTGCACCAAAAGTTACAGATGTACTTTGAAAAATCATAACTACCATGGCTGCAGCCATAGCAGGGAAGCCGAGTCCTACCAACATTGACCCAATAACAGCCCCTGTCGAACCATATCCCGCTGCACCTTCCAAAAAAGCACCAAAAATCCACAGAATAAGAATTACTTGTATTCGTCGATCCTCCGTAACACTAGAAATATTTTTTCTAATAACGCCTAATCCACCACTTTCCTTTAACATGTTCAATAAAAGCAAAGCACCAAAAACAATATATAGTACACTAAAAGCAGTTTCTAAACCTACGAAACTAGCACCTGCAATTTTATTAACAGGAACTTCCCATACAAATCTTGCTAAAATTAATACAAATATAAAGGCCACGATCATTGATGTTCTTGCTGTCCACCGTAGTATAACTAAGAGAAAAAAGAGAATTAACAATGGGATTATTCCTAAAAAAACAAGTAACCATAAATCCATTATTCTTACTCCTTTCTCCATAAATCTTATTATGCTTGCAAATATTTTAATTTTTCTGTATATTTATTGTGTAAGAATCATTTTAATATTTTATGTTATCTATATCTTTCCGAGATCATTAATATTAAAAGCTCGAAATATACCAAATTTAATAATTAAAGTAGTGAAGTAGGATGTTTTTCATCCTACTTCCATGTACAAAGTAAAATTGTTTTTCAAATGCCATGTGTACATTATGGACGATGATATCAACACCTTATCTTATTTTTTTAATAAATCACTAACCAAAACAACAAACATTTCTAATTGATATTATTTTTCGGGGATAATATCGCTTTTGTCGGTTCCCGCTACGACACGTACTGGCCCTGATCCGACAGGCTCTTCTAGAAACCATGCCCCTGTTCTAGAAAGATTTGATACGTCTTGGAACGTGTACAGAACGGCATCTTCATGATCAGATGTGTTACAATGCTCATGCTCTAGCCAAGCAGGTGCGAAAAACACATCTCCTTTTTCCCATTCTATTTTTTCACCTTCAATAATACTATAACCTTCTCCCTCAAACACAACGAAGATAGCCATATTACTATGTCTATGAGGATTATTTCGTTCACCTGGCTTAAGTACTTGAACGATTCCGTTTATATCAGGTGTTATACCGTACGCATCTCCTGTATCTTCATTAACAAGTGATACTGCACCTCTGCCTTCACTTAAAGAAGCCTCTGATCCATATAGTTGCTCTTTAATCTCTTTTCCTTTCCAAATACGCGGACGCACAACTGGCCTTGTACTTTTTTCTAAAAAATCCTTATAACTCATGAATTTTTTTGTAGAACCGCTCATTGATAGTCCTCCTTAAAAATTTTTATATTTTTTCAGAGATGCTTCTACTGCTTTTGATTAATCACCTCCTTATAGTTATAAAATTCAGATAATATTCAATTACTCATTGCTTTAAATTTTGTACTCAAAAAGGATTTACACAAAACTCAATCGTTTTTACTTGTATACAAAATCATCATAAGATTAAAACATTAAATCTATTAACTAAGCGTATCTTCATGTCTTTTATCATTAAATATATGTAAATTAACACATTCATACACCAATAGTTTATAAGGTAAACTAATTAGCTTTTATAAAAATATAACATTCTATTAATACAGTGTCAATATTAGAAACTTTGCGATAATTATAAGTAATAATAAACTTTCTGATTATGGTCAATATTCAACGTCTTGACCTTTTATTAAGGCTAATATTATTAAATGTTTGATTGATAAGCAAATTGATTGGATATTTTTCTTGTTACTTCTTTCAATGTTTGAACGTCATATGATTGTTCACTCGTATCTAAATCATTAGTAAACCCTAGTATACAAACCGCTGCGATGATCATTCCGGAGTGATCAAATATTGGGCAAGCTATCGAATGATTACCCGGCAAATCACCAAAATAGCTATCTCGAACAGAAAATTCTTTCTCCTTTATGTCATTTAATTCTTCAATGACTAGACGTTTATCTAAATCGTATGTGATGATTTCTTTATCTATTAATTCTTTAGTAAATTGTGATGGTAAAAATGCTGCAAAACACTTACCAACAGCACTTCCAAGAAGGGGTGGATAATATCCTACCTCTATATCAACATTAATTGGCCGATTTCCCCTCTGATATTTTGCAATGATCGGTCCATTTTCAGTCCATATCGCAAGCGCTGAAGATTGACTAGTTTTATTTTTAATTTGTAGCATATAAGGTTTTATTATAGAGAAAATATTAAGTCTATTTAGGGCGTTTAAACCGAGTTCAATTAATTTTGGTCCAAATCTATAAGTCTTATGCTCATTATCAAAAACTAAAACACCTCCTCTGACGAAACTAACAAGATATTTTTTCAACCTATTTTTTGTCATATTTAACTTTTTGGAAAGCTCTGTTAATGTCATAGGATTTTCATTGTCTTTAAGCGCTTCTAAAATAATAATTCCGATTTCAACCGACTGTACACCCTGACTCGTAGGAAATTTTTGTTTCAAACATTTACCTCCCATATACACGATTAATTTTAGTTCACTTTTTATTTAAATTAAACTTAACACTATGCATTGTTGTAATCAATTTATTTCTAAATATAAAAATAAGTAGTTCAGAAGAAACTGAACTACCTATTTTCATAGTGTTATATATTACATTTTCCATTCATTACTGTTCAACACGAGATTCCCTACTTTCCCGTTCAGATGTAATCCCTATAGTAGTAAGACTATCGGCATCAATAATAACTCCATAATCATCTTTCGCCTGTTCAATTGTAATATACTCATTTTTCACATCCAATAATACTTTTTCCACCGGGCGATTCAATGGGTCACCATATCCGCCACCAGTCGCTGTAATCAAACGGGCTATATCATTTTTATTTAAAGGATACGTATTATATCTTCCAAACGGACCATCAACTTCTCCATTTGTTTTAACGATTTCAAATTTATTCGTAGATCCATTCTTTCCGCCATTAGCACCCCAAACATTAAATTTATGTCTGCCAGAAGAAGCTGTTAAAAGTTGACCATCAGTAAGTGCACGGTAAGAACGAATGACTCCCATACCACCTCGATATTCTCCGGCACCTGCGCCATCGGTATTTATACTGTATTCATCCACTAAAACGCCATTTCTCGTTTCACAAACTTCAACCGGAATATTGTATGTTTCACCATCAAGGATACAAAATTGGCCTGTCGCTCCATCACGACTATCTGTTGCTCCCCAACCTCCTACAGAAGGTTCAACAATTAAAAATGGCTCATTTGTATCTTGGTGATTTCCAGCCAATACGACTGTGCAGACAGATAGAAATTGACCGGCCGACAATCGATGTGGAACAACAGGAGCTAAAGCTTTCCATATCAAATCTAAACCAAATAACATTGATTCCCAATACATTGATACAGGAACAGGTCTTACAGCGGAAAATATTAATCCGTCCTCGGCTATAATTTTTAATCGGCGAAAAGCCCCATCATTGACATCTTGAGATGGACTTGTGACAGCTAGAAAAATTGTTTTAACCGCAGAAGTTAATCCTGTAAATGAACTATTAATTGAACCAGTGACTTGCGGATGACTTCCGGTAAAATCAACGATAAATTGCTCATCAGTAATCGTCACCTTCACTTGTACTTTAAATGGACCTTCCTCAATGCCATCATCATCAATGTAATCAACAGCTTCATATGTTCCTTTTGGTAATTCCTTTAGCGCTTTAAGCGTCATTTTTTCTCCATGATCTAACAGGTGCTCAATAGAGTTTAAAACAATATCTTTACCATATTTATCACATAATTCTTGAAAACGTCTACCACCTGTCTTTAATGCAGCAACTTGCGCCCACATATCACCTAAGGAAAGATCTGGGAAACGAACATTAGCGGCAATAATATCGACGACTGACTGGTTTAATTTTCCACCTTCAAATAGTTTCACACAAGGAAACTGTAATCCTTCCTGATAAATATCAGTTGAGTCTGTAGACATTGATCCTGCATCTTTTCCGCCGACCTCTGTCCAATGAGCCTTGTTTGCTGAGAAGGCGACAAGTTCATCTTCATAAAAAATTGGCATGACAAGCCCAACGTCACTTAAATGAGAGCCACCACCTTCATAAGGATCATTAATTAAAATTATATCACCTGGATTTAATTCATTAGAATCCCCAAACTTTTTAAGCGTTTCTCGGACCATCGGCGCAAGCATCCCAATAAAACCGGTCACTCCGTTACCTTGGGTTAAAAGCTGGCCTTTAGAATCTGTAAGACCACTTGCATAATCCAACACTTCGTAAATAATCGGACTCATCGCTGTACGTTGTAAGGCGACAAACATTTCATCACCAATAGCAATCAATGAATCTTTCACAATGTCTAATGTAAACGGATCAACTTTTGTATGACTCACTTCTTATACCTCCATCTCTATCATTAAATTTCCATACGCATCGACTGTTAATGTCTGATTTGGATAAATAACGGTAGATGAAGATTGCTCTTCAACAATTGCTGGACCTTGAATCGTCATATGTGCTCCTAACTTATGACGATCATATACATGCGTATCAATCCATCCTTCATCTTCATAAAGAACTGGCCTTACTTCCTTCAAAGCATCTTCTAATGTTCTACCTGTATCCCCTAACTTTGCTAATTCAGGCTTTTCAATAGAGCCAAAAGCTGTTAAATGTAAATCAACAATTTCTGTTTCAGCATCTTCAAGTTTAAATGTGTACAATTGTTCATGAGCCTGATGGAATGCGTCAATAACTTCTTGTAATTTATTTTCATCGATATCCCCAGATGGAACTGGTACCTTTACCGTATGTTCTTGTCCAACATAACGAATGTCTGCAAAGCGTGAGAATAATACATCTTGCTCATCAATACCTTCCTCTTTAAATTGATCAATAGATTTCTTCTCCAATTGTATATATTCATCGTTGAGTTCATTTAAATCAATCGTTTGAACCCTACGAATGAATGTTTGAATATAATCATGACGTAAATCTGTCATCAACATACCCCAAGCAGCAAAGACAGACGTCGCAATTGGTACGATCACACGTTTTATTCCTAGCTCCTTTGCTAATGCAGAGGCATGTAGTGGCCCGCCTCCACCAAAGGCGACGAGTGTAAAATCTCGTGGATCATAACCTTTTCGAACAGACACAAGTTTTAAAATGTTCAACATATTAGAATTCGCTACACGGACGATACCTAATGCCGCATCTTCAACTGGTGTATTAAAAGGTGTAGCTACCTCTCGATCAATCGCATATTTTACTTGATCCATATCAACTTTATTCTCAAAATTTTTAGGGGATAGACGACCAATGACTAAATTTGCATCTGTCGTTGTCGGTTCTTCGCCACCTTTACCGTAAGCAACAGGTCCTGGCGAAGCTCCTGCTGATTGCGGCCCTACTCTTAAGGAACCTCCGTCATCAATCCATGCAATCGAACCACCACCATTACCGATTTCAACGACATCTACGACAGGAACTTTGATAGGATATCCAGCGTTGCGCTCATCACGTTCAATATAATAATCTGTCGAAACTTTTACCTCCCCATTTTCAACAAGGGAACATTTAGCAGTCGTGCCACCGATATCGAAAGCGATGATATTTTCTTCACCAAGCATCTTCCCTAAAATAGAAGCCCCATAAATCCCTGCCACTGGCCCGGACTCTACCATATTAATCGGCGTTTCCTGTGACTGTTCAAATGTTGTTGTACCCCCATTTGATTGCATAATGTAATTACTTGATGTTGAGCCTAAATTGTTTAAACCATTTTTAAGTCTATTTATATAAGAAGAAGCTATTGGTTTTACGTAAGCATTTAAAGCCGTCGTATTTGTCCGTTCATATTCTCTCCATTCTCTAGTCACCTCATAGGAAGCCGTAACAGACACTTCGGGCCATAATTCCTTAATCATTTGAACAGCCTCTTGTTCGTGTTTTGGATTAACATAGGAATGTAGGAAACATATAGCTATTGCTTCAACCTTCTCCGCTTTAAAGTAGTTTATAATCTCTTTTAATTGATCCTGATCTAAGGCTTGAATAATCTCTCCTTTATAATTCATGCGTTCAGTTACTTCTTGACGTAAATATCGTGGAACAAATGGTTCAGGTTTTTCATAGCGAACATTGTAAAGATCCGGACGATTACCACGAGCAATTTCTAAAACATCTCGAAATCCTTTTGTCGTAATTAATCCCGTTTTAACACCGTCTCGTTCAATTAAAGCATTAATAATTACGGTCGATCCGTGAATGAACATATCCATTGCTTCTGGATTGATTCCGCTTTCATTAATAACATTTATAACACCTTCATCAAAACTATGAGGGGTCGTATGACTTTTCGCTGTGCCAATTTTCCCTTCTTCATTGACATAAACTAAATCTGTAAATGTTCCTCCTATATCTGTCGCAACTTTCATCCCTTAAATTCACCCTCTTTTCTGATTTTTCTTAATACGCGTATACTTATAAATTTTCTTTTTAATCATTTCTAAAATATAGCCGGAATAAGAACGCTAATAACAACCGTTTCTTCCGATGTAGGATTCATCCATTGATGTACTTTTTCTGACGGAAAATGAATAGCTTCACCTTCTTGTAAAACAAATTCTTCATCTCCCACTTTAAATACAACAGTTCCTTTTAAAACGTAATAAAACTCCTCACCCGGGTGACTAAAATGTTCTACATAAGGTTGATTTGGCTTCAAAATAACCTTCATTGGCTCTAATTTTCTTTCGGGAAACTTTCCAGCAAGCCGAATGTATTCCACATAAGAGCCCTCAACTTTAAAGGGTTCCTGAACCTCTTTTTTAGACACGTAACTGTAATTTTCAATTTCCTCGAAAAAATATGTCATCTTAACATTAAATGAGTCGGCAATTTTTTTTAAAGATGTAATTGCAATCGAAGATGAGCCCCTTTCAATTTGCGATAAAAAACTTATGGATAAGCCAGTTTTAAGACTTAAATCTTTTAAAGTCATTCCTTTTTCAAAACGTAAACTTTTAATTTTCTCTCCAATTTTTTCCATATATTGCATCCCTTTTTAAATATACTAAGATTTTAAAATAGTATAATGAGAAAAATTTCACCTCCACTTTATTAATTATGATAATATCATAAAATCACCTTAATTAAAAGATAATTTTCTATTATTGTAATTGTTACATTTGAAAGAACTTACTATAAAAAAAGAAGACCAATACTGGCCTTCTTTAAAAAATATTTTGTATATAATTTATTAAATCAGCTTTTGCCAACCTTTCTTTTTTTTTTTAAAATATAGCACTAACAATATGATCTCAATTATAATAAACGCGGGAAAAATGACATAATTACCAACAACTGTTGCAAAGAAGTTATCTATAAATCTGTAATAAATAAAACCCGCTAGCCCTACAATAACTATTAAATATCGAATGGTTTCTGAACTCATGTATTAATATCCTTTCTATTTCAGACACCCATTAACAAAAGCATCCACGCCCAAGAAAGATAACATAGCATCAATAACATCAGGCCCATGACCTTTTCCTACTCTTTCAATTGCCTTTTTCATCGCTTGTCTCTTTGTATAGCCTTGTTTTTGATTATATACTTTATAATATTTCATGAGCTTTGAGGCAAACTGCTTTGTTCCTCCTGCTGCTTTAATCACTTTCTTTAATTTCGTTATTTTCGTAACGGGTACTGCTAGTTGTACAATTGCCGATGCAATTCCTTTAGCACAAGAATAAACACCCATCGGTTGAACAGAAGCGTTTTGCATTTTTTTAGCTAATACAATTTCACTCTTTAATTCATCGTTATCTGTATAATCTATCATCCAGTCTAACCGCTCTTCTTCCTTACCCTCTTCCAATAGTTCTTCAGGCATATGTTCGATGAGTTGCAATGCATCCTCAAGAATCTCAACATCTTCTTCTGAGATCAAGGCGTCATACGTACCTTCTGTTTCATTAGCCGAGACACTTGTAGCAGATCCCGCCGAAAAACTAAACATCAATACTAAAGCCATTGTGATTAATAATGATTTACGTGATTTTAATAGGAATGTTTTGATTAAAATGGTTTCCCTCTCCTTTCACTTTTTTAATCACCACTTATTATTTATCAAATTATCCCAAAATTCAATAGTATTTATATACTATTTTTCCTAAATTACTTAATTTTCCGTATAAAATGGCCTTTACATTCAATGTTCTAAAAAATGGGAAATAAGACTATATAACTACTTTTATTATCTGTACCTTTCGAACCAATTTTAAATAATAAATTGAAAAATTAATTAACTCATATATACTATTAGCAAAGGAAAATCATGTATATAACAATTGATCACTCTATCTTTAAGTATGCATCATTATTTTTTGTATACATATAACTTAATTAATAAACGTAAGTAGAAAGGAACTCGCTATATTGAGAGAGCTAGAGAGTGTATGTAATGATACTGAAACATTATAAATTGATGCATGATACACGTTAGTATAAAAAAAACACCCCTACGTAAAGAAAGGAGATTACAATGAGGATAAAAACATTATTAATTGCCTTTATTTTAGGAATTGTATTAACGGCTTGTGGCTCAAATGATGAAGAAACAAATCATGAACAAACAAATGAAAACAGTGAAAGTAACGAAGTATCTGAAAAGGACATATATGAAGTCGGAGACACAGTTTCAACAAAAGCCGGAGACTCTTTCAGAAAATTTTCCTTAACTTTACATGATATTTCAGTTGTGGATGGTGAATACGAAGGATATACATATGAAGATGTTCTTGTTGAAAGTAGTATTTCCGAATCGGATACACGTTTTTACATTGCAAACGTCACGATAAAAAATGAGGATGATCAAGCCTTTGTTCCTCTTGAACATATCCATACGTATCTATTTACAGAGGACTACAATGTAAGAACGGAAAATATAGGGAAGGCTGAAAATAAACTAGCGGAAGAACTAGACCCAGGAGAAGAAGTAACCGATGACTTTGTGTTTACAGATGATTATATTCAAAATTATGATGAAGCTTTGTTTATCATCAATTACCATAGTGATGATTACAGGATTGAATTTGAATTTGAAGTTCCAAAAGATGAATAGACTAAATCACTATATGCATTACTGACGTAAATGAGATGTAGTTACTTGAAACGATATTTAAAAATATTTTCTTCAATAACACTTGCTTCATTATTAACGATAGGGTGTTCAAATGATACAGAAAAAAATAATCAACCATTACATGATAATGAAGATCAGAAAACAATTAACGAAAACAATGATAATAACGATCAAAACAGTCATGAATTATCCGATGATGAGTATATTGAACATCAAACAGATCTAAAAATAGGTGAAACAGGTACTGTTGAAGATACTTACAGATACGAAGTCACTTTACATTCAGTAGAATTTATAGATAAGATTGATGATATTGATGCGGAGGGACTTGACGCCGAAGCTTTTGCTTCAGTAAATATGACAATCGAAAACATTGATGATGAATCATTTCACATAAGAGAACTATTCACACCTGGTTTTGGTCCAAACGCTGAATCTGTTTCTTTAAATGAAACAATAATAGATTATGATATAGATGTCGGATTAGATGTGCTGGATGATGAAGTAGAACCTGGAGAATCTGTAACAGGTTATCATATATTTTCTGTTCCAGAAACGGCTGAAGAATATATGTTTGCTATAGGAGGACCTGGCCAACAAATTCATACGTATGCAGATTGGGAAATTTCTGAAGATGAAATAGAAGAATAGCTTTTTTGTATTCTAACAGGTGAAGAATTTCGTTATGGAAGTGATGAACTTGATCCTGACATGAGATTCGTTTTACAAATGTCACAATAAAAATATGGATGAAGATTCCTTTTAAAACTGGATGAAGAGGTTAAAAGTGACTTCATTTTTATTACAGAAAGTATTTTAAAACAAGATGCATTCTATTAATCATTTAAATGATTAATTTACTTAAAAGAGGAGATAGTCATGAAAAAAATAAAATTATTAATCGTCGCCCTTCTGTTTATGTCAGGGTGCAACATATTTAATGGGGAAACGAAAAAAGATGTATATGAAATTGGTGATACAGCTGAGATTCATAATAAAGATAATGAATATTCCTATAAAGTTACTCTAAATGATGTTTCAGTTACAAAAAAAATAGAAGTTGAAGGTTATAATCCAGTACACATAGATGATTATTATGAAGGTTCTGATGATGCTAGATTTATAGTTGCGAATGTTACATTTGAAAATATTGGTGAAGAAAAATTTATACCAATACCATCTCATAAACCCATTTTAAAAGGAAATGTCTTGTTGTATGAGGAAGCATTAATTGATTTTCCAAATACCTTCTCAAATAGTGTAGATATTGGAGAAGAACTTACAGATGATTTTTTCTTTGCTACAGAAGATTTGTATGAAGAAGATGATATGGTCTCTTTATATTTTCATATTGACAATGAAGATGAAAAGGTTGAATTTCAGATTCCAGCTGACGATTTAAAATAATTTATAAGGATACATTGCTTCTAAAGAACAAAATGACGTCTTTGCGTCTTAAAGATGAAAATAGTCTTCAAAATAAAGTTTATTTGTACCATCACTTATATAACATATGATTGAGAAAGATAATCTGTCTATCAAATCTATATTAACAAATGTCGTAAATGAAATGCTAGAGTTAGTATGGACATTCAACTTTTTTAAATATATGGAATACATCGAGATTAGATAAGTCACGAAAAGTATTAAAGACTCTATCAATAGATTTTTGAATTAAATTTGAAATAGAGGATTTTTTTAGTGATTTTATTGATTGGACGTTCGAATGATGACTCTAGTAATAATCAATTCGATAATGATAATAACAATCAAGAAATCGAAAATAATTATGAACATGAAAGTGATGGGAATAACAATAATAGAAACAATTGAAAATTCAAATGAGTATAAAAAGCATATAGAACATCAAACCAGATTACAGATAAATGAAATAGAACCTGGAGAATCTATAACAAGTGATTATTTTTTGATATTGATGAAACAGTGGATAAATATTTTTTCTATAGGTGAATCTTCTAATCAAATTCATACTTATGAGCATTAGGATGTTTCCAAGAATGAAATTGAAAATTAGCTTTATTATCCAAATATGATATTTATTTATAAAAAACCTTAACATAGAAAGGGGATTATAGTTGAAGGTTAAAAAATCTATAATCATCTTAATCATTAGCCTTATTCTGACAGCTTGCGGATCAAATGATGAAGAAACAATCACGGACAACCAAAATGAAAATAATGAAACATCTGAAAAAGAAGTTTACGAAATCGGGGATACAGTGACGTCTGAAGTTGCCAATTTTGGCTATGAATTTTCAGTCACCTTAAATGATCTTGAATTAGTTGAAGATGAATATAAAGGTTATACCTTTGATGAATTTCGCTATGGAAGTGATGAGATTGATCCTGACATGAGATTCGTTTTAGCCAATGTTACGATTAAAAATATGGATGAAACATCCTTTAAACCCCGAGATACTATTGATGCATTATTGACTGGTGAAGAGGGCTTTTTGGAAAAAGAAAATGAGGCAACAATTGAAACGGACTTTTTTGACAAATTAGAGCCAGGTGAAGAGGTTACGGATGAATTCATTTTTATAACAGAAGAGATTTTAAAACAAGATGTAGCCTATTTACATTTTAATCATTATGACGAAGATTTAGAATTCAAATTTGAGTTACCAATTTCCAAAGATGAATGAAAGAATTAAACTGTTATCCTGCTTCACGTACGTATTGTGAATTAGCAATCTTGAAATAATTTGAATGGGCCAGTTAATATACTTAACTGGCCCATTACAATCAAAAATTCATTTATACCCGATACATACCGAACGTTAAGATCACTATCCGTTAGTTTCATTTTTAAAAATACGTAAAGATATCTCATCAAATCTTTTTCTATACCAATTTTACAGGCCACATCGACTGATGTTCTGCCATATCCCAAAACATGTATTCAAAATAGCAAGTTCTCACAAAAATATCTTCTAATTTTTTCAAATCACGCTCTGGCTTGCCATTAGAAAGTTTATTAATGAGATCAATACACTCATCAGCGATTTTTGTAAATTCATCTGATGAATACATTTGTACCCACCGTCCATAAAACTCATGGTCCAATGCACCTGGCCATTTTGCTAACTTTTTTCCAATCCAATTATAACTCCAGGCGCATGCAAGTACTGCTGCAATAGCATTCTCAACTCCGCCTAGTTTAGCCTGACTAATCATATAACTCGTATAAGCTGTCATTGTCGATGAAGGTGTAGTCGTCTGAAGCTCCTCGTTGGAAATACCAAATTTCTCAGCGTATTCTCGATGTAGATCCATTTCATAATTCATCGTCCCATGTAACAAGTTGGCAAAGACAGTCATCGTTTCTAAATCATTTGCTTTAGCCGCTCCAATTGCAAATACACGTGAATACTCAATTAAATATACATAATCTTGCCTCATGTAATGCTTAAATTTTTCTTGATCTAGCGTTCCCTCCCCAATCCCCTTAACAAACGGGTGTTGTAAATAACTGTTCCACAATGGCTCTACGCGCTCAAATAAGCGGTCTGTAAACATCATTAAACCCCCTATAAATATTTTGTATGAACATACGTGAACAGGGGGAAAAGCTTAGCAAAGAGCAAATAAAAAACCATTCCTAGGTGGGAATGGAATACAAGTTTATTCAAATACTTAATAAACTTACACTTCCCTACGCTAGTACTACCTAGATCAGGTTCGAAGGGTCAAGGTCTATACCTTTCTCAGCAGATGACTGCTCCCCTAGTGTTCTCGTATATTCATTTATTTTTATTAAAGCACAAATATAAATATTTGTCAAAAAACTTTGTCAAAATGTATTTGTGATAACTTTTATATAATCCTAACTATTTATGTGATTTAGTTAATCTTTGTCTCTCTATATATAATCATTTAATCTTATATATCGGCTTGGAGCAAGATGTTGAATTGGAAACTTAGTTTTTCCTTCTATTATTAATTCTGTTACAATTCTCCCAATCGTCGGAGACATTTTAAAACCATGGCCGGAGAAACCACTCACCACAAACACATTGTTCATTCCGGGTAACCATCCGACCATCGCATGATGATCTTGAGTATATGCATCCATGTATACACTTGCACGAACAGGATTAGAAATTAAATCTGGCAACAACTGTTCAACGGCTTCTCCCACCTCCTTGAGTTCTTTACGGCTAACTTCTCGATTCAAATGATTCGGCTTAAACACAGTATCTGGTTCTTTTGTATTCGATGCTTTAATCATTGTACCATCAAGCGTTGGAACACCAGTCAGGCGATACCCTTTACGCAATCTTGCAAAAACAGGAAACTTTTCTGGTTTAAATGCTTTTACATTTTCCGAGGCAAACCATGTTAATACTAAGCGCTTTGCCGTTATATATTCCTTTAATTGTGGCACTAACTTTCCAGTCCAAGCACCTGTTGTAACTAAAACTTTTCTCACTTGATAAGCTTCATTATTAGTAACGACTGTCACACTTTCTCGATTTGGGTAAATATGTTGAACAGTTGTATAACGCTTAATATCGGCACCAAGATCTTCTGCGCGTTTAACAGCTAACACGACAGCTAACTCTGGACGTAGGAAACCCGCATTTTTATCTAAAACCATAATATCTTCAGGAAATAACCGATGTTGCGGGTAACGTTCCTTTGCGATGTTTCCCTGCAGTAATTCATGATCCAAATGAAATGCATCAATACTATCCAACAACCTTTTCATGACGTCTGTATTTGGATCCCCAATCGTTAATCCGCCATTTAGTGTTAAAATATGTGTATTAGTTTCAGCCTCTAACTTACGCCACAGCCTTCTAGCTTCAAACAATAAAGGAACGTATTCTTTCCCCTCCATATAGGCTGTCCGAAATAGACGTGATTCACCGCCTGCTCCTGTTCGGTCATTACCTATCCCAAATTGTTCAAAACCTATAACAGAAACACCAGCTTTCGCTAATTGCCATGCTGACATACTCCCCATCGTACCTACCCCTATAATTGCTACATCAGCATCCATAAATGACACCTCTATACATTTTTATTAATTGCTTTTTATACAATAAATTTCTTCTCTTTGGAACAAGATTTTTCACGATATATATAATAAAATAATAAAAACCCTATAAAAGACCCCGTAATACCAAATCCAACATACGGAATTCTTGTTCCAATAATTTGAGCAGTTGCTGCACATAGCACACCTAAAACGATACTGCCAATTGCGACTCTATGATTAAGCTTATTCGTATTTCTAAAAAAGAAACCAACAAAAATTGGTATTAACAATCCAGCTGCAGAATAAGCATATGTTGAAACAAGCCAATCTAAAGCTTTTGGATACACTAACGCTAACACAACCGCAAATATAACGACAACAATAGACATCATTCTCGAAAGACTTAATAATTTTTGATCTGATAAATTTGGATTAATATACGATTGGTAGATATCTTTAGTTATGTTTACGACTACTGATTGAATTGCACTACTAATCGTTGACATAATCGTTGCAATAATAAATGCCGAATATAATCCTAAAAACCATAATGGTATTTGTGTTAAAAACCATCCTGATGCTAATTCCTCATTTTCTAATCTGGGGTTCATTGATAAGATAGATATTCCCATAAATGCCGCCCAAACACCACTCATAACTGTCACAATAGCTGCAATTACAAACCCTTTTTGAGCAATGCGAGTACTTTTAGCAGCATAAATACGCTGATATGACATTTGATTTGTTAATGCACCAGGAAAAATAGATAACACCCATAATAAAATAGTTATACCACCAATTGCTCCTAATCCCTCAGGAAAATTGATCATTTTTGCCGGCACATTAGCCACAACGGTATGCCAACCTTCTGCCATTTGCCAAGCATAAATGCCACTAACAATTGACATAATCAACATCATACAACCAAATATAAAATCAGTCCACGCGACAGTTGTGAGCCCTCCTGGTAGGACAAAGAATAAACTAATAATCGCAAAGGTAATGACAAGTACTGTAAATGGAATACCGGATATTTCAGTAAATAAGTTACCAAAGGCGACCAACTGGGTGCATAACCAGCCAAATGGCACGACAATCGTCATTATGGTCACAACACTTATCAGTATGTGATGATCACCGTATAATCTTCTAAAAATATCTGGCATCGTTGAGAATTTATGCCGTTTAAACCAACCCGCTAATAAAACAAGAATTAAAATACCCAAAGCATATAGAACATTGTACGTAATAACGGACCATCCTGCACTGTAACCAATGCCAATATGAGCAACTAAAACGCCACCACCAGTCCCTGTTGCAAATTGGCTACCAGCCACGACATAAAATGGTAATGCTCTTCCGCCAACTATCCAATTTTCACTATCATTACTCCTTCTACCAATCAAAAAAGCAAACATTGACGCAACTAATAAGACAGTCAAAGAACAAATGACAATCGTTAACATTTGACCCAATTGATCACCTCCAAATTTCCATTTAGATATGAATGGACAATCTAGACATAAATCAATGAAATCTATATTCCATACATCATCAACTTCATTTATTTAGAAAAATTAATCTCTTAGTCTATCCTAATCTTTTAAAACGTTTTAAACTATATTTTTCTAAATCGATCACAGATTCCCCCTCTGATATTAATTCCGCCATTACTAGCCCAATGAGTGGAGAGAGTGTGATACCGCTATGCATAACAGCAATATAACAATTTTTCAACCCTGGAATCTCACCGATTATCGGAAATCCGTCCTCTGGGATAACACGGATGCCAGAGAAACATCTTATAACATTTACTTTTTCCAAAACAGGCACAAAGTCAATGGCCATTCTTGCAGTATCCTGAATAATATCCAAGGTCGAACGTAAATCATAACCTACTTCTTCTTTAGAATAGCCAATCAATATTTCACCATTTTCCATCTGACGCAAACCGCCAATTGTATGTGAAAGGATAGGTTGCAGTGGCTCAGTGACCATAATTTGGCCCCGAACTTGTTTAATCGGAATATTTATATCAAGCAAATTGCCTAAACTTTTAGACCAAGGACCACCAGCTAAAACGAGTTGATTTGCAATATATTCACCATTAGATGTTTTTATTTTATATCTCCCATGTTCATTAATAATATCTATCACAGAATTATAGAAAGAAAATTTAGCACCATTAATTCTAGCTGCTTTAATATACGATTCAATCAAACGGAAAGGATTAACATTTCCATCTATCTTGCTATATGTCGCTCCTACAATACTTGGCGAAAGCTCTGGCTCTTTCTCTAATACTTCATCACGGTCTAAAACTTCTATGTCGATTCCTACTTTTGCTTGCCTTTCAGCTAATCTTAATGCAACTTCAAAATCGGATTCGGAAAAGAATGGCGCGATACCACCTGTATGCTTAAATTCAATATCCCCTATTTCCTTTTCCAAATTCGGATAAAGATTTGCACTTTTCATGCTGAGCTCACCGTACCACGTCGGTGTTTTATTATGTACCCAAACGAAAGCTTGGGTTGCCCCGGACGAACTTGCTAATGGAAATTGCTTATCAATCGTCAAAATTTCTTTATTTCTTTTTTTCGAAAGATAATATGCAATACCGCTACCTATAACACCACTTCCTATAATAATGACATCATATCGCTTATTCATAAGTTAGCATCACCCTTCTCTGTTATATTCCCTAAAAACCGACGCTATTGAGGTAGCTTCTTTACTAGCTAAAGCCCTCATTCGTATGACACTTAAAGGAGCGCGCATCCGAGAAGGTTCCAATTGATTTAATGGTTGCTTCGTCTTTTCACTAATAATGTTTCGAACCGGATTCATACACATTTTTGCCTGACAAAACCCCATACCACAACGCGTCAACTTTTTAACATCATCAAATGTATGAGCCCCCATATTAATAGCAGATTCAATGTCACTGATACTAACTTCCTCACATTTACAAACAATTGTTGATTTATTCATGAGTCAGCCCCCTATATACACCTTCTAAATAAGTCGGCATTTGGTTACCCATTTCATGATGAAACGCTTGAATCAAATTAAGCCGAGCATCTAATGCATCACGGTTTTCTTTCGATTCAAATAAACATAAGTTTTCCCACAAATATTTTCTTTGTCTTTCAATTTCTTGTGAATCTACTATATTTAACACCTCCATCACACTTAAAGCCGCCATCTCGCCTGTAAGCAAAACCCCAGCCATACTCGTCATACCGGCCGCGTTGCCTGCTATATAAACAGACGGGTTAGTCGTTTGTAATGTATAGTCGTATTTGGGAATCCATCCACCAAGTTTTTCTTGATAAGTTAATTCACAATTCATAATTTCAAAAGGATCAATAATAGGTGTCATACCTTTTGCTATACAAATAAGGTCAACATTATAAAAATACTCACGCCCATCTATATTAATGCAAACTTCTTCAACTTCATCATTACCTTGTGCCTGTTCAATAAAACTATTTAATAAAATTGGGATATCATAAATACGTAGTCTTTCTACTAATTTATTGCTTTGACAAATAATCTCGGGTCCTTTTTCTATAATTCCTTTAACGTTTATACCGCAATCTTTTAATTGGCAAGCAACCGATAAAGCAAAATCATTTGATCCGAGAATAAATGCTTCCTTCCCCGGTAATACACGCTCCTCATTCATTAAAATTTGCGCAGCCCCAGCAGTCATGACACCAGGTAACGTCCAGCCTGAAAATATTTCTAGTTCCTCAGCAGCACCAGTAGAGATAATTATTTTTTTTGCATATATTGGAAACGTTTTGTTTTCTGTTGCAACCCCTATATTCCCATCTTGATAAGCACCAATCATTTTATGATCTGTTAATATCGTCAAATCTAACTTTTTTAATCGATGAACTAATGAATGGGCAAACTCGAAACCTCTTTGTGTAGAAAAATCTTGAGGTAAATTTTGATATAATTGCGTTTGACTATTTAATTGGCCCCCAAGTGTCAAACACTCATCAACAATTGTTGTTTGAATACCGTTTGAACATGCTTTATAAGCTGCATTCAAACCTGCTGGTCCGCCACCAACTATTAATAAATCTGTGTTCATGATCTTGCCTCCCCAACGTCTGGATCTGAAAGTTTAGAGCGAACATTCATCCCTTCTTCAACAAGTGTCATACAGCTAAGCACATGATCAAGTCCATCAACTGTCACAAAACAGCTGTAACATCTCCCCTTTGCACAAAAGAGGCCTCTCGCTTGATGAAGTTTTCTACTGATACCAAATTTTTTTATACCGTTTGCCATTAACGCCCCAGCAATTGTTTGGCCAGCTCGGGCATGAAGTATTTGGTCATTAAAATAAAATTGAATGACTTTTTGATCAACCTTAGGCAAAATCGGATGCTCTGTTATATACACACGCTCAACTCCTTAAAATTTTACAAATAAAAAATATCACGTATTTATTATTAACGATTTTTATATAGAGAAATTACGTGATATACAATATTTCTATGTTCATTTACTCAAAGTTATGTTTCTAAAATATATCAATTAAAACTTTATGCCGATTAAAAAATTTCATCTACCATGTAAAATTTGCATATGTTAAAATGAACAAAATATTTATAATTCACCTAAATAAAAATGATCATATGGAAAATGTATTAGATTGTAATGTTCCAAAAATTAGTTATAACCACTTAAAATTCTTAGAAAGGTCGATATAGGTTGATGAAACAAAGAACCATTCTTTGGATATTAGTCATATTTGCTCTCATTAATTTTAGTTTGAAACGATTTTTTGACCACTTTATTGTACATAACATACTTTCACCAATCATCCTTATTGTGATGACTATTTTAGTCATCATGTATTTTGTGATAGGAAAAAAATTAAACGAGTAGTCTCAAGAGAGCTGAGGTGTATACAAATGATTAAAAGTTTAAAAGAGGATATATGGAAAGTCATGATTTGGTTGATCGGTTTTTTATCATCTTCTTTTTAGATAAATCGATCACTTTTTTAAACGCATTCATCGTTATATTGTCCGGTGACATCCTTGGGGGTATTTTAGAAATGTTCATTCGATGTAAGTCCACATGCAAAATAATTTAAAGATTATTATGTAAGTTAAGAAGTGATGAATGTTAATCGTACATTTTAAACCTTTATATGACAGCGTTCATAAGTTTTCTGATTTATTTATGCTCTTTATATAGTGAGTGCTATCCTAATCTAAAATTATTTAGAGTATTATTAAATAATTTTAGACTAGGATAATGTATCTTCTTTGATCATTTGTATATATTAATATATACAAATAAGTAAAGGAAGGGTTATGATGGATCAACATACAGACAACCATAAAGAGGGAGATTCCATAACAGCTAAAATCCAACGATGGGGAAATAGCTTAGGTGTTCGTATTCCACAAAGACTGACAAAGAAGTACGATCTTGTCAATGGCTCACAAGTTCAAATTACAGATGATGAACGTAGGATTATTCTTAAACCTAAAGACGATGAATTTACGTTAGAGGAATTGTTAGCTCAATGTGAGGGAGAAAATCCACACAGTGAATTCTTTGCTGAACCAATGGGAAAGGAAGATATATAAACAATGCCAGTACCCGAGAGAGGGGATATTATTTATTTAGATTTTAATCCCAAAACAGGGAAAGAACAGGCAGAAAGACAACTCGCTATTGTGTTATCTCCACAATCATTCAATCAAACAACAGGATATGCGTCTGTGTGCCCGATAAGTCAGACAGCGAGAAAAATAGGGCTTCCACGTTCATTTACCTGCAGGTTTATCAGTGAAAGGGGCTATTATTACGGATCAAGTTAAAAATTTAAACTTTCGTGCAAGAAATGCGGAAATAAAAGAGAAAGCCCCAAAAGATGTTGTGGCGACGTGTTTAAAGAAAATCAGAACCTTTTTATAAGGTTTGATTTGTAACCGTCAAGTAAAATTGGACAGTTTATGCTAATTAATTTGTTACACTGTCTTCCTCAAATAATATTTAAAAAGTTTGTAAGTCTCCCAAATAACACCCTAACAGTTTGGTAAATAAACGCTCTAAATTGCTTTATTTTGGGATTAAATGCGGGTAAATCTCTTCTAGTAGCTATTGAATCTAATTTTACATCAGTATTACTAGAGTCGATACCATTCGCAACATTTTTACATCCGATCTTATCATTTTCCTCTGTCCGATCTTTTCAATACTTTAATTTTAGCAACATATATATATAGTTTAATCAATTCACGGGTTAGAGATGATTGCCTATTTAAAAGCGCAGTTTTTTATAAAAAACTGCGCTTTTAAATGGGTTTCCAGTAGGGGCTTTTTGATGCGTGAAATTGCCATAAGGTTAGTCTGGGCAAGCTACGGGCTTTTGGGCGCAAACCCCAAAAACGATATTTATGACTTGTTAGGGAAAATCCTATTACCTTTACTAATTACACAACGATGAATTGTTAGTACTTAGTTGTCATCTTGCTCGAATTATTAATTTATTAATAAAAAGGGTAGCTTTTTCAGATACCTGTAGAAATTAATTTCATGTAATAATATTTTAATCTTAGCTTTTCTGATTTTATAAGAGTATTAGAGATCCAGCGATAAATGCTTATTTAAATCATTGGCTCAAGCCATGAACCGTAACCTCTACACGTCGATTTTTTTGCCTACCTTCCGGGTTATCCGAACCATCACTATTTGTGTTTTCAGCCACGGGCTCTGAGTCTCCTTTGCCCTCAGCAGTCATACGGTCTTTTTTGACACCCTCATCCGCTAATGCATCTCGAACGGATTGCGCCCGCTTTTCAGACAGCTTTTGATTATATTTTTCTTCGCCCTTGCCATCCGTATGTCCGACAATCGCTATTTCCTCCTCATCATCAGTAGTTTCGATTACTTTTACGAGTTGATCGATTGCTTCATTAGCTTCAGGGAGCAACTCCGATGAGTCAAAGTCAAACAAAATATCTTCTGGAAGTGTTAACTTAGTTCCATCTTCTATGTTAACCGCATCAAATTCACTCAGTGCCTCCATCACTTCTTTACTAAATTCAGAGTCAACCTCTGTACTACTTTTATAAACAACGGAACTTATCTCCGTTTGACTGATCTCAAACTCGGAAGTAAGTTTATCTTCCTCTTCCCCAAAGACTCTATCGTCACCCTGTACACTTTTTTCGATCGTGACCAAATCATCTGAAGAGGGTTGTTCACTTACTTTTGGTTCATTGTTCGTTTCCTTACTTTCACCACAAGAAGCTATTAACACCATACAAGTTATAAGAAAAAAGCTGATAACTATTTTTTCAATACTGGTATACATGGTGTTACTCCTTTCATATGAAAAGCCATATTACCATTCAAGCTCTATATCTTCATAAGTAAATTTAGGATGCATATCCATATTTTCTTCTGGATTAAACTTTAATGTTAAAGTCTGAGCATCTTCCTGAATACTGCCGACAAATCGAACAATTGCATCTATCTTTTCTTGATCCTCAACCTCTAATCTAGCTTCCTCATCAGCTACATATCTATAATCAAATCCTGTATTATCTTGAAGGGTAATCCCACCTAAATTATCACCTTTAGCTGCCCCCGCTCTTGCAAATAATACTCTATAACCAGATAAATTTTCCGCATTAAAATGTACCTCAATATAATCATTTTCAAAAGTTATCTTTTCAAGTTCAAAAATAACCCCCTCATCTGTTTGTACTTCATCATATATTTCAATATCTTTCGGTAAAGGTTTATCTTCATCATTTGAAGCATTAGATTTATTGACTACTGTTTCATCATGATCTTCACTTGCTGTAATATCTACTTTTTGTTGCTTTTCTTCATTTTGATCATCATTAGCTTCATTCTCTTGAGAAGATACCTCCTCGCTTTCTTGATTCACATTTCCGTTATCTTGATTACCACAAGCAGTAACAATGAAAACCATAAACATAAATGTTAACAAAAACAAAGACATTCGTTGATACACATAAAACACCTCTTTCACAATATTTTTCCGATTGAGTAACAAAGATCCATATATTTATAGAATGAAAACCATTTGTTGTAAGTTAAACAAAATTAATAGCTAACCTATTTACGTTTGAATTTTTTAAAATTTTTCATTATTTTAAGGAAATTATACATTAACCTGCAAAAGTGGTAAATAGTGGGAATGGACTAATTTTCAAACAGTTTATTTAGTTGTATTAAGCAAATAGTCCCTTTCACAATATATCTCATCAACTCTTCTTCTAAAATACGATAAAAAAGCCCCAGTACGATGGCTATGACGCACTGGAGCTTACTTTTTAATAATATTTCATGTAACATTTCTCATTAAAGTCCCTGCCTAGCAAGTAATGATTATTTTTTGAAAAAATTCACGCTCTTTTATCGATTTATCAATCTAAGATAAAGATAGCATATTAATGTCATCACATTTTAAAAAACGGCTTATTATAGCAATTATCATGCGTAACCCATTCCGGCTGTAATTTCTGTTTCGGAAATCCTTCTTTGGATGGTAGTCCAATCGGTATAAGACCAATGGGCCTAACATAGTCTGGAATTTTTAACAAGTGTTTTATTCCTTTTTCACAGAAACCACCTACCCAACAACTTGCAAATCCAAGCTCTGTTGCTGTTAATAGCATATTTTGTATTGATGCTGCAGTATCTAACAAAGCCCATTCATAAGCCAACGAACCATAACGAGCAAGTGTTCTTTTGAAGTTTGTACATGCAACTATAATAACTCCGGCATCTAAAATCCATTCTTGATGATTTCTGTTCTTTGAATAAAATCCACTAAACGTTTGTTCTAAAACCCTTTTCTTCATTTTTACTTGATCGATAATGATGAATTCCCATGGTTGCATATTGCCACTTGCTGGTGCTTTTGTACCTGCTTGAATAATTTCATACAATGTTGAATTAAAGATTGGTTTATTTTGAAAGGCACGAGTACTTTTCCGCTTATAAATCGCCTCTACTCTTTTTACATCTTTTTTCATTCCCATTTCCCCTCGCTTACTCCCTCATCAATTGAAAATCGAGGAGGAATATCTACAGGATGATCTGAATAACCTGCCGCTAAAATAGCTACAACTCTTATGTACCATGGTAATTTTAAATTTTTCTTTAAACGATCCTCATCGAATTCTTTTACGCATGCTGTTTTAATTTGATAGAAGCGAGCCATTATTCTTAAGTTTTGTATAGCAGCCTCTGCTTCTTGCAATGCTATCGTTATCCCCTTTTCCCCTACCCGTGCCATTGCTCGCCTTTTTTCAATTAATACAAGCGATACAAATGGTGCATTTCTTATCCACGTTTGACTTCCATAGCTATTTTCTGACATATAAGGATCTAATGTTGAGGCGATTATATTTTCTATTTTATCTTGATTATTAATCACGTATAATTCACGTGCTTGCGTACTTATCGACGCAGGCCCCTTTAAAAATGCATTATACAAATCTTTTTTTACACGTTCATCAATTTGCTGATTGCTAAATTGACGAACATTAACAATCTCATTAAACCAATTTAATAATATTGTACGGTCAATTTTAATCAAATACAATTTCACACCTTTCGATTACATCTGCCACTTTAATTTTGGATTTTTTGTTACACAATCAATATGAACATTCGCATATATATTTCCACCAAATGTATGATTAGAACCGAAGGCGACGTGTATAGTGTTATATGCTTTCTCATCCTCTAGAATATGGCCTGTTACTCTTGCATTATAATTCGTTCCAATCCCTAATTCCGCAAGTAATCTTCCCGAATCTTCACCAAGCATGTGTAATACTTTGTCACCAATTGGACCAGTCGCATTATCTAAACGTCCTTTTTTAATCGTTAATATAGTAGGTTCATAAACGAGACCAATTCCCGCAATAGAACCGTTAATTTCAATTGTTCCTTCAGCAGAATACTCTACTGGAGCGATAAACGCTTCACCCGATGGTAAGTTTCCTGACGCTCCCTTTTGACGAAAAACGCCGGTACTCGCAATCCCTTTTCTTTCGCCAAGGGGTATATGAAGCTCACATTGTTTACCTGTATGAATAACTAATGATGTTGCCTCTGTTAATTTATTTGCCACTTCAACAGTTTCCCTCTCTACCCTACAATAATCTGCATTTATCGCCCCGTTTAAAAACATATCTTTATTTATTCCAGGCATTGTTATGACGCTAATTCCTTTTTCACTCGCTTTTCTCCTGGCAATAGTATGAGTTAGGGAATGTTTAGTTAAACAAAATACGAGATCATATTCAAGCATTTGTTCTGCAACGTTTGTCGGTGGTTCTTCTCCTGATTTTGTGCGGTCGCTCATCACAACTATAGCCGTATTCCATCCCTCTTCCTCAAGTGCTTCATAAAAACAAACAGCTAAACTTTTTGTACTTTCATCCGTTATAACCAATATTGCATTATTCTTTTCTAAAATTACATTATTGTTCATTATTCGGTGGACGACTTCTTCAAAAGTTGTCATATATATCTACCTTTCTTATCTAATGTTATCTTTGATGATATAAATAGGGATGCTCAATAATCTGTCTTTTGAACACCCCTATATTTTCATTATCCAACATATCTTTTTCCTTTAGACTTAAACATATTCTTTTGCAATATGAGCAACAAGAGTTCTTGGCAAAATAACTGGTATATTGCTTGTAGATTGCGCTCGCTTTTTATGCTGTTCATTATATCCCATACAGTCTAAAACAATCATATTAACTCCGTTTTCTGTTAATTTTTTTGCTTCTTGTTCAATATCATCATCAGCATAAGGTGAAGCAACTCCTACTTCAATCTTTTCTTTTAAATTATTCCATTTCTCATTTAAAGATTTTTTTTGTTCAGATAGAGGAATTATCAGTCCTAACTTCCCGTTGGAATGAATCGCTTTAATCATATGTGTTAACACTTTATCTGGAAATATTATCGGTTTTTTAGTTTTTAACGTTGGGAAATCTCCTGTACATAACATAATCGTCACGTCCACCTCTTTTTCCAACTGATGAAGTTCTTGCTGAAGCAATGGTAGTAACTTCTTTTTACTAATTTTAATTGATTTACCATTTCTTAGTCGCGATATATAAGTCGGCTCACTAGACTTGGGCGCAATAATGTGTAATTGGTCTTCCGTGAAACGGTCTAAACCGCCACGTTCTATAACTTTAATCTCCTCACCAAAAATTCGTTTCATAGTTGGAGTGACATCATCCCGAGGTGACTGACCAATTGTTAATATTCCTATTTTAATCATCTTCTTCATTCCCCAGTGTTTGTAAATGTTTCATAGAGCCATAAAGTTTTTCTAAATGTTCATATTCCTTTACGTCATAAAACTCAAATTTTTCTGCGGTATACTCCTTTGCCACTTCTATACAAAACCGAGCAGCTTGAGCAACGTCAATTTCATGGCTTGCACCTGTGCCACTACCAGGAACAGCGCTTTTTGTTGTGATAGCTACCCCAACAACTGGAGCATCCGTTGCTACAGATGGCTGTAGAATACTATTGATATGATACACACCATTTCCATAAGGTGTAATATCTTGCGTCGTCACTGCAAAAGTGACAGGTAGTTCTCCAGTTGTCATTTCTTTAATTCGGATTAAATCGTCACAAAATTTTAAAATATAACCAGATTTAATAGTTGGTGATATAGCAATTCCGCGATGGTTAAATACTTTATTCCCTTTCGTTGTATCAATGGACAAAATAGCGTCCATTTCAGGAATAACTTCATGTTTATTCATTGTTAAAATATCTACTGGAGACCCCATAAATTCTACAGGATCATGGGGTTCCGTTGGTGCATTCGGGCAAATATGGGTTGTAATATAAACATCACCTACTAGTCTATCACCACGCTGGCTCATATCTGCTAATTTTAAAGCTGCGGCAATAGCTGCAGCAGCGCCATCACCATCTGAAACAAATCCTACCCGTTTCGGACGAGCACCAATACCCCCTAAACGTCCAACAATACCTAATGAAGGTGCAGAGCCACCCATACTTTTTCCATGCGTTCCTTTTACTAAAACCTTTATAAAATCAGTCGCTCCTTCTTCACCTACAACTGTATTATAAGAAGCTTCACAATGATCAAATTCCTTGAAAAGAGAAGTAATTTCTTCACCATTTATATTAGGGTTATCTAATAAATCCATGACTTCAATTGTATGTTTTAGTGACATCCGCATCGCAATCCTTTCTAAATCATTTTTTCAGTTAAACAATTTTTTTGTCTATAATCGGTTCAATTACTTTTAACAATTTATTATTGAACATTGTTGCACTTAATAATAGGCATTCTTTGGGGACAACAATCACTGAAAGATCCATTCCTTCTTTAATATGAGCACTAACAACGGGTTGTCCCGTATGGCGGTCAAAAGTCATAATTAAATCCGGAAAAGTTCCTAGACGTTGACCATTAGCCTCCGCCGTCATATATTCATTCCAAAACGTTAATTCTAAATCATCGATTTGGACACAACCTACATCAAATCCATCTTTCTCTATCAATGAAAATTTCTCTACTGTTCCTGAATGAATTATTTTTCCTTTTAAATAATCTGTTACTGCTTTTATCCGATCAATCCCCTCTTTAGCACTAAAATAAACTTCTCCTAATTCTATTGCTTGTGTAATTCCTCCAACAGCGGCATTTTCTTTTACATATTGAATTGTCACTGGATTTCGACAAACTCCTACAATCCCACCCGCTTGTACGGAAATAGAGCGAATAGTTCTAGAAGCAATATCTAATGAGGCCGAAATCATTCCCTCTACTTTTTTACTTTCTCTACCACCTGCAAATGCTTGATAGGACACATATTCAGGAATCTCAGTTAAGTTCAGAGCCCCCATTGTTCCAGTTGGATGAGCTCGTCCATTTGATGGCGCATCTAAAAAAGGTAAACCAGTTGCAGCTGACTGTAACCAACCGTTTATCGTTGTCGCTGCACCATTTTCATTCGTCATTAATGCTTTAATCGGTTGAGGAAACTCATTTCTTATACGCTCGACTGTTTGAATCATTTGCTCTGAATCTATATACATATCTTGCGCAGAAGGGGCACCAACTAATGATACACACGCAACGTAATCATCTTGGGAAAATTCATTGACAGAAACTAATGTTGGCTTTCCTATACTAAAAATTTGCTCCATTTTTTCTAGGCCTTCTTCAATGAGTCCACCACCTCCACCACCTAATATACAACCGCCATAAATTGCTTTTTTTGCATCCTCTTTCGTTAATAACTTTCCCTGCATATGCTCATTCCTCCCTATTATCTTGCTCTCCAAACTGAGGTAAAGAACTCATATATAGCATCTCCAGCGATAAATCCAGCAGCTGTCGTATACATAGTGTTTTCCGCTTCTTGTCCTTTTAC
>Ga0079225_10000122_pt1 | contig 39518 bp, 73 predicted proteins | sample Poulit2012_FD_76344 | JGI IMG/M metagenome (GOLD analysis project Ga0079225, IMG submission 76344) | Agricultural soil microbial communities from Georgia to study Nitrogen management - Poultry litter 2012 | ecosystem: Environmental > Terrestrial > Soil > Agricultural land | place: USA: Georgia... | reverse complement strand
GAACGTGTGGAGGAATTAGAAAAAGTTGAATATGCACTTCAAGAAACTTACAGGCAAGAAAGAGAATATAACAAAAAATTAGAACAACAAAACAAACGCTATCGTGAAGCGATTATTGAAGCGTTACATGGGTTAAAAACCTTGCCATCAGTAGCACCTAGATTATATCTCATAAGTATATTAGACAAAGCATTGGAGGGTGAGGAATGAAGAAGGTAACAAAAACATACGAAAAAACAGTATATATCGCAAGTGACGGAAAAGAATTTAACAATATGGATGATTGCGAATGGCACGAAAAAGAACTGCACCAAGAAGTTTTGGAAAAGGAAATCGAAAATGACTTAGGAATAAAAACACACGCTAATTATCCTAGCTTAATTGATATTGATACAACGAAAGAATATAAGTTGTTTTTAATCAAAAATGAGAGAGATTTAGATAGATTTATAAAAGTGTTTGATTGGTGGTTTTTAAAACTTAGCGAACACATCGAAGTTGATAAAACTATGTTTAGTTATCCAGAAGTGTTGATGATTGTAGATTACACGCATGGTGGTGGCGAAACGGGACTATATAAGTTATCACGATTAAGTGAACAGTTTAATGCGATGGTCGATGAAGTGAATTGCAAAATAGCTGAAATGATGGGTGATGAAAATGTCTGAAAGAGAATTAAAGTGCGGTGAATTTTTATGCCAATGTCCACCTTATGATTGTTTGGAAAATGGTTTTATGATAAAGAAAGATAAAAACCCATTGATTAAGAGTCCTATTAAGGCTAACCCTACTAAAGCAAAAGAATACATTACTAAAATGAAGCAAAAAGACATATCAGATGATTTTTTAGACGAACAATCAGATGAAAATAAACTGAATGAATTCATAAAAATGTTAGACGAACAATCAGAAACAGCGATTTATGCAGGTGTAACTTTAACATACGAGCAATTTCATTACCTTATAGAAAAACTAGCAAAAGAAATCGAGTTTAGAAAATACATTAAACAAACTTTAAGGAATGATGAAAATGATAAATAGCGATAAAAAAGTTTTAGAAGCTTTTAACGAGTTATTAGATAAAACAAGAGGTGATAAGAACGTACTTATTAGCCGAAAAAACTTTGAGTACCTTTTTAACATATTAAACAAACACTTTATTTTAGAACACGCAAATGAACGGAACAAAGAAAAGGCGCAAGAACGAGCTTTGAAGATTAAAAGGCAAACAAAAGAAATAAATAGATTGCACGAAAAAATTGAAGCACTAGAACAAAGCTATGTCGATGTAGTAAACGAATATAAAGAAAAAAAACGCAACTTGAAAAAGGACATCGGTAAATCAAGTTTAGATATTTTAAACGGTAATTCAGACGCTTTATATAACGTAAAACACACTATTGATATTTTAGACGCATTTAATAATGTTATTTTAGGCTTATTTAAGTTATCTGACGAGCAGTGGGTTTTTAACACAATTAATGTCAACACAGACACGATAGACCAATATAAAAACATCGAAAAAGAAATTGGGATGGAACTACATGAAATAGCGGGAAAGGTAGAAATTATGAGAAATACTATTTTTTCAGAAGTGATTGATTGGCACAAGATGAGTGAACTCTTTAAAGCATTAAAGGAGGGTGAGGAATGAGAGATGAAGATATTAAATACATTCACGAGTTAGAAAATCAAAATAAGCGTTATCATGAAGTGATTGAGCAAATAAAGAAAACGTCAAATGATTTTAAACAGGGTCATTTTTTAGATATACAAGATTCGTTCTTTGTAGATGAGATAATCGCTATATTAGAAAAAATGGAGGTGGAACAATGAAATTTCGTAGAGGAATATGCAATCACTGCGGTAATACAGCAGTACACAAAAAGCTAAGTTATTTATGTAAAGAGTGTTTAGATAAGCGAGTGATACAGAGTGTTAAGAGTGAGTAGACAAATAATGCGAAGGAGTGGAGTGTTTTGGATATTAACGAATTTATTGCAAATAGCATTAAAACGCCGAAGCAAATAGGTAGTGTAGTTCTTGTCTATAACGGAAACGGAAAGGTAATCGAAACACACAGAGCAATTGATTTGGGTAAGGCTTTCTTCACCATGAGTAATGACGCTTTCTTTGATATATACGGATTTAATTACGTTCCTAGAGGGATATGGTGGGAACAGTCAAAAAGAGCGGCAGGGAAAATGTAGAAGGTGAGAAAAATGACTAATAAACAAATGTTAAAAGAGGTAATTGAAAGGCGTAGACAATGGGGCGAAACAAGAGACAGTGACTTTGATTGGCTCATCAAGGAAGTGGAAAAATTACAAAACTATCTTGAAGTTTATGAAAACACATTAAGGTACATGGATAACAAGTATTTTAAGTTAGAGAAACAAAACAATTATTATAAAGAAGCCATAAAATACTACTCACTTTCTAACGATCCATTAATTGCATGTAAAGCATTGGAGGAATCGGAATGACACGAATTGCATGGGCTGCATGGGTTTTACAGTTAAAAAAGAAAATATCAAACGAACACTATGAAGGGAAAACATTATATTTACGTTCTGACGATTCAGTTGATTTTTTAACAGAAGATTTAAGCAGAGCAGATATCTATTATGACAAAGAAGAATGGATAGAAATTATGAAAAAACACGATGAAATCATGATTAGGGAATACGGAGAAAACTCGATACGTAATTTTGGGTGGGAGAACATCTCGAAAAACTTTGACTTTGTAGAAGTTGAGGTGACGGAGGTCGATGAAAATGAAATGCGTTGATTGCGATACGAAGATTGAAAAAGGTCACTTATGCGAATCGTGCTATGACGTGAGAATGAAAGACAAAATCATGAACGAGGATAGAGTTGTTGAGAGTCCTCATGCGAGTTGGTTTTGATGCTAATGATATTCAGTATTACAAAAGGTAAAGAAGGCATGCACCTAAGAGGACATTATGACGGTCGCGAATTCATACCCGTAATTGGATTTTGTAACAGCATTGACGAATTGTATGAATATGACTACATCGAGATTTTCACGGTCGAAGGCTTAACAAAACACATACCCAAACGGTTTTTCGGAGATTTGGAGACGAAGTTTAAAAGAGAATATACAAGACAGTTCGGAGAGTCAGAAAAACAAATGACACTGTTTTAGGAGGTATACAAATGCAGGCACAAAAAAGAAAGGAATTTTTAATCGATGAATTATTCAGACTCGATCCGATTATCTATCTTCGCAAACCTTTATACGATTATAGTTTAGCGGAATTAGAGTACATGTACATCACCGAAAAGTGTAAGCCTGAGCATGTATTTGCTTATTTACACGGTGTTGCGAGATGAAACGGATGACAGCAAAACAGTATAGACAGATGAACCGAAAACGTCGCAATAAATACGGCAACAGAAAGGTCGAAATAGACGGTCTGACGTTCGATTCGAAGGCAGAGGCACTTTACTATTCAGAATTGAAATTACGTGAAAAAGCAGGGGAAATACTCTTTTTTAGGACACAACCAAGATATAGATTGCTAGATTCATTCGAGAAACATGGGAAAAGACACAGAGCCATCGATTACATAGCAGATTTTGAAATACATCATCGTGATGGCTCGATAGAGGTTGTGGACGTGAAGGGAGCACCGCTTACGCAGGTGTTTAGAATAAAGGAAAAACTTTTTAATCACAAGTACCCGCATAAGTTAACGCTTGTGAAGCTAGAAAAAGGGAGGTTTGTGGAGATATGAGAACTCCACGATGGATGATTGAGCGAAAAGCAATTAATCAAGAAAGAGATTTGCTACAAGTCATTGAAGTATATGCGGTCGGTGAAATTAAGGAAACTGTTAAAGCCGAAAATCGCAAGTGGACTCATAAACGAAGGTTGTTGTTAATCAATGCATGAAAATACATTTTTAAAAGACGTTCAGATAAAGATCATAAGCGTTATTGATGTGATTGAGATAGATGAGCAGTATTTACTTGCTGATTTAGTCACAGAGCAATTTGGACGGAGGACGCAGAAAAGGCATGTGTTTGATAGGGAGACTTGGGAGCTTATGAGGGAGAGGGGATATATCGAATGAGAGAATCAGTAAGATGGTTCGCTAATGAAATGGAATCGAAATTAAGAGATAACGACCATAAGGGTGGGCGGGATGATTGTTCGTATGTTTTCTTAATGCACCGACTTGATGACGAATTTAATGAGTTGGTTTCCTGCCTAGAGGACAGAGATTATGACGGTGCAATCGAAGAATGTGCGGATATAGCTAATTTTGCAATGATGATCGCTGATAAAACAAGAGGAGGAGAGTGTAAATGAATTTAACTAAACTGTTCGAAACACAAAGAGAATTAGACAATAAAATCGTAGAGGAAAAAGGGTTACAGGGGCAGGATTTACTAGATAAAAAGATTCTAGCTTTGCAAGTAGAACTTGGGGAGTTAGCACAAAATTGGCGAGGGTTTAAGTTTTGGAGTGAGGATCGGAGGGCGAATGTATTCAAAAGAGAAAGTTGCCCTGATTGTCTCGAAAAAGGATATTACAGAGGTAATCCACCAAAAGACAAAAAGCATGGCACACACGGACTAGGAAACCATTGGTATTATTGCGAAAAATGTGCAGGGTTTTTAGTTATAGACAGAAACCCACTCCTAGAAGAATACGTTGATTGCTTGCACTTTATATTGAGTATTGGGTTGGAAGAATACGAACAATATGACCATGCAAGGTTTCCTGTAAATCTAAACATTTCCGGAGTTCAATCAGTTGTTAAATATAAAAACATAACAAAACAGTTAAATAGGCTATTTGACAACATTGGATATTTAGAGGACTGCATTTTCGAACGTGAATTTGGAACTGAAGGTGAAATTGCAGGGCAGTATCAATTTGTAGTTCAGTTGTTTCTTGGTTTAGGCGAAATGCTAGGCTTCACTTGGGAACAAATAGTTGATGCATATTACAAAAAGAACGAGATCAATCACGAAAGGCAAGAAAATGGTTATTAATTTAGCTTTATTAATCGGCCTAGTAACTTATGGAGTTATGAAGTTAGCATTTGATTGGGTGGAGTAGAACTGATAGGAATTTACCGAACAGTTGACAAAAACTGTGTCGTTAGGAGGATTGAAATGAAAGTGTTTAGATTGAATGAATATGATTGGGTTTACGCAGAAAATGTAGAGCAAGCACTTGAATGGTATATGAATCAAACTGGATTAGAAAAAGATGAAGCATACGATGAACAATTTTTTGAGGAAATTGATCCAAACAAAGGAACAACTTTAATTCATATTGATGAATTACCAATTGAAGAACAAAAAATGGCACAACAAATGATTAGACAAGGAAACGATTTATGGGTTCGAAAAACATTTTCCCAAGTCATAGAAAGTGAAAAACTAAATGCACCTTGCATTATTGCCTCAACTGAATATTAATTCACAGTTCGATTAAACAACGAAGGAGCGAGAAAATGAGAACATTAACAAAAGTAAAGAAGAATCACGTGTTTTGTAGTATCTGCATGAAGCACATTGAAAAAGGATTAAACGCACTTTTCGTAATGAGAAAAGGAAAGATGGTAGCTACTTACTGTGAAGATTGTAGTTATAAATAAAAAAGACCGGGATCGCTCCCAGTCCTAAGTTAAATAGTCTAAATAAATTATACCACAAATCACAAACTGGGGGCGGTCTTGTGAAAAATAAGAAACCGATTGTAATCAAATTCGGATTCAATCCATGGCGAAGGAAAATCAAAAAGCCACCTGAGCCGATTGAAAGAAGCAAGTACGCAGAATCGCTATTCAAAGAGGGGGCTGGGTGGAATGAAGATAAATAAGCGGGAAATCCACGAAATGATTAAAGATTACAACTGGATGATGAGAATGCTTATTTCAAGTAGGCTTGAAGCCACAGGAACTAGTCAGGGTTTAACTACAGTATATGGAATTGAAGCAACTCTTCCTAAACCACAAGGAACAAATAGCGATCCTGTTTATCAAGAAGTGCTTAGGTTAGAAAAAAACGATGTGTACAACGAAAAGATTACACAAAAAGTCATGTTCATTCAGAAATATTCTAAGAAAGTAAAAGGAGTAAAAAATCAAATAATTTTAAGTAAACTTTTAAACGGAGAACCGATGAGAGATATCGCAAAAGAAATGAACATGTCACTATCAGGCATTAGTAACAGAAAGGAAATGATTGTAAACGATATGTATGAATGTTACAAAACTGAACAAAACGAACAAATAACGAAAAATAAAGTAATTAGTTGTAATTCTTAACAAAAGATTATAATTGGAGGTAGGTGCGGTGCGGTAAAATGCTCCACCTTACTCATAACTTTCCTCCTTTTGAGCCACCTGCTAACAATCGGTTAGTGGGTGGTTTAAACATTTTAAAAAACATTGTTTACATATATAAAAATAATCTTCGGAGGTGGCAGGTGCATGTAAATGTCAAAACCTAATTGGGAAGAAATTAGACATGAATGGGAAACAACAAAGATCACGTTTAAGGATTTAGCAGAAAAACACGACGTTAAACTTGGCACCTTAAAAAGTCGCCGAAGTCGTGAAAAATGGTCGAGGGGTGCAACTCCAAAAAAAGATGCAACCATCGAAAAGGATGCAACCCAAAAAAACGAAGGGATGCAACCGAGACAAAAAAAGAAAACTTCATCTAATAAACAGAAAAACAGAAGCGGCAACCCTAACCCAAAGAATCAATTTACAAAACGGAACAGGGCAGCAGTGACTCACGGTTTATTCTCCAAATACTTGCCAGAGGAAACGTTGAACATTGTAAATGAGATAGATGACATAGACCCGTTAGAAATACTATACATGAACATCAAAATGCAATTTGCATCAATTTTAAGAGCACAACAGATTATGTTTGTTGAAGATAGAGAAGATCACACTACTTTCAAGACCAAAGAAAAAGAAGATGAATTCACCATTGAGGAAACGTATGAAGTTCATGCTTCTTGGGATAAGCAAGCTACTTTTATGAATTCGCTTAGTAGGTCAATGGCAGAGTTACGAAATATGTTAAAGCAATATGTTGAAATCGCTAATTATGACGATGATAGATTATTAGAAGTTAAACGAATGCAATCTATCATTGATAAAAATAACGCTGAAATTGAGAAAATCAACAAAGAGAATACAAACGATGCTCCACCAGAAATCACAATTGTAGACGCTTGGACTGATGCCGATGAGTAAAGTTACTATCGACATTCAGAAAAACGTCAATCCTCACTTTAAAGATGTTTGGACATCTAAAAAACCTTACAACATTTTACGTGGTGGACGTAACTCTTTTAAATCATCTGTCATAGCGTTAAAACTCGTTTTCATGATGCTGTGGTACATCATGCGAGGTAAAAGGGCAAATGTAGTCGTTATTCGTAAAGTCGCTAGTACGATAAGAGATTCGGTTTACAACAAAATGCAATGGGCGATTGGCAAGTTTGGAATGACTAATCAATTTAAAATGACGGTCGCACCATTTAAAATCACGCACATTGGAACTGGCTCAACGTTTTATTTCTACGGCTTAGATCAGTTTGAAAAGTTAAAGTCGAATGACATTAACGATATTATCGCTGTTTGGTACGAAGAATCAGCTGAATTCGATAGTGTAGAAGAGTTTGACCAAACCAACGTTACTTTCATGCGACAAGTTCATGAATTAGCACCATTTGTGCAGTTTTTTTGGAGTTATAACCCACCTAGAAATCCATATGCATGGATAAATGAATGGTCAGACAGTATGAAAGGTGAGGATGACTATTTAGTACACGAATCGTCATACAAGGATGATGAACTAGGTTTCGTTACTGAGCAGATGCTTGCAGATATTAATCGTATTAAACGTAATGATTACGATTATTATAGATATTTATATCTTGGTGAGCCAGTAGGACTAGGAACGAATGTTTACAATATGAATCTGTTTAAACCACTGAAAGAATTGCCTGACGATGATCCAATTATATTGATTGATACATCGACAGACACAGGGCATCAAGTATCAGCAACAACACATGGAGCGTTCGCATTAACGGCAAAACAAAACGTTATATTACTAGATACTTACTATTATTCACCAAGCGGAAAAGTGAACAAAAAAGCACCAAGCGAGCTATCACAAGAGTTTTTTGAGTGGAGAAGTAGCATACTTGAAGCTTACAAGAAAAACATCGACAAAGAAACCATTGATAGTGCTGAGGGTGCTTTACGAAACCAAGTATTTAAAGATTATGGAATCAGAATGCATCCGATCGCTAAGAAAACAAAAATAGATATGATTGACAACGTTCACGACCTTTTAGCACAAGGTCGTTTTTATTATTTAGACACTCCAAATAACCAGGTTTTTATTGAAGAACACAAGAAATACCGTTGGGATGCGGATAGCTTAAGGACGTCGAAGCCTCGCCCGATCGAGATCGACGACCATACAGCTGATATGTTCCAGTATTACGTTAACGATAATTTAAGAAAGCTAGGATTGAAATTCTAAGGCGGTGATTCAACTTGTGGCGTAAAATAATGGATTTCTTGAAAGGAGGCTTGATGAGAATCGGACTTATGAAATCTATTGAATCTGTAGCAGATCATAAAGACATTTACATTAATGAAGAAATGTATAACCATATCGAAACGTGGCAGGCGTTGTACAAGGGCTATCACGAGCCGTGGCATTTAGTTAGATACAATACGATAGATGGACAAAAAACACGCCGCATGATGACGTTAAACATGGCTAAAACGAGTGCTGCCGAAATGGCTTCACTTGTTTTTAATGAGAAATGCGAAATATCCATAGGTGATGGAGAAAACGAAACAGCTAAATTCATCGATGAAGTATTTAGGCATAATAAGTTCAACAAGAAATTCCAGGACTTCCTTGAATACTCATTCGCTCATGGTGGTATGGTCATAAAACCGTATGTAGAAGATGACAAAATGAAGTTGTCCTTTGTTACTGCTGATTGCTTCATTCCTATCGCTTGGAGTAATGAGACGATTACAGAAGGTGTTTTCATAAACGAAACACAAAAAGGGAGAAAGAAATACACGCTTTTAGAATGGCACACTTGGGAAAATGGCGTTTATACAATCACCAATGAACTTTATGAATCACAAACAGGTGCTGATTTAGGAAAACAAATACCATTAGAAACTCTTTATCCTGGATTAGATCCAGTTGTAGGAATGCCTAAGGTTAAGAAGCCTATATTCGTTTACATCAAGCCGAACACAGCGAACAATATTGACATTCAATCACCACTAGGCATTTCTATTTTCGCCAATGCTATGGACACCATGAAGGCAATCGACACGGCGTTTGATAGTTTTCATCGTGAATTTAGGCTAGGTAGAAAGAGAATCATTATTCCTGCTCATATGGTTAAGACAGTAATTGACCCGGAGACAGGTGCAGCACATCGTTATTTTGATTCTACAGATGAAACATACGAGGCATTCAATAGCGGAGAAATGGACGATAACAAAATTCAAGATATCTCTGTAGAATTACGAGTGGAAGAACACGTTGGAGCAATCAACGCTCTATTAAACTTATTCTCCATGCAGACAGGCTTTTCAAGTGGAACATTCACTTTTGATGGCGAAAGCATGAAGACAGCTACAGAGGTAGTAAGTGAGCAATCTAAGACGTTCAAGTCTAAGAAGTCTCATGAAATTATCATCGAAGCAGGACTACAAGAACTCATTCAGTCAATTGTCGAGATTGGCAGCTATTATGATTTAGTCAGTGCACCAGATGACTTAGAAATCACTGTTACTTTTGATGATTCGATTGTCGAAGATAGTGAGGCAGAAGAAAGACGGCAGATTCAACTTGTTAACAATAGGCTTCAATCACGATTAAAAGCAATCATGGTTATTCATGGCTATACAGAAGAAGAAGCAAGAAAGCTCATGGATGAAATCAACGAAGAAAGAGCAACACAAACCGAGGAATCAGTTAACTTCTTTGGTGGGAGGGGTAGCTAATGGACAAAGACAAACTCCAAAGACTATCCCAGCCTGTTGTAGACGTTTATTTGGAGATTGAAGAACAATTACTCATGAACATCGCTAAAAGACTTAGAAAGCACTATTCACTACTTACAGATGATGATATCGTTGCCTGGCAAATGCAAGCTTTGAATGAAGTTGAGTCACTTTCGATGGAAAATTTACGAACCATCGCAGAATATTCGGGGAAAACTGTTGAACAGGTAAGAAAACAGCTTGAAAAAGCTGGTTTTGATTCCATTCGTGAAAACGAGGGAACATTAAAACGTGGTGTGAAGGCGGGAAGGTTGAACGAGGCACCAGACATGATGGAAAGCACCACACTACTAAATATCCTAGAATCGTATGAACGACAAGCACTGAATTCTTTTAATCTTGTTAACACGACAATGCTAGATCAATCCCAACAAGTTTATATCGACATACTTAATCAAACAACAGGGAAAGTGATGTCCGGCAATGTGACTGCTCAACAAGCCATGCGTTCTACAATATCCGAATGGAGCGAGACAGGAGTTCCTGCATTGATTGATAGAGCAGGCAAAAGATGGAGTCCAGAAGCTTATTCTAGCATGATTTTTCGTTCGGTCAGTAATAATGTGGCTAACGATATGCAAGACGCTAGATTTGATGAATACGGCGTTGATTTAGTAGAAGTTAGTGCTCATGATGGTGCAAGACCGTTATGTGCTCCATATCAAGGTCGTATATTTTCACGAAGTGGCAATGATACCAACTATCCAGCACTTGCAGATACAAGTATTGGAGAGCCAGCGGGCTTGTTTGGCATCAATTGTGGGCATGTTAAATATGCGTATGTTCCTGGAATTAGTAATAAGCGATATACACCGAGAGACCAAGAAGTCAATGAACGGCAATATGAGAACTCACAAAAACAACGCTATCTCGAAAGACAAATAAGATACGCTAAACGTGAAAAAGCCATGCTTACTGAAATTGGAGACGAAGAAGGTGCTGCTAAGGCTCATAGAAAAATGTTAGATAGACAAGCTGATGCAAGAGAGTTTACTAAGCGTACAGGTCGCACAAGGCGGTACGACAGGGAGCGTGTTTATTGATGTTTAGTGGCAAAAAAGTTGCTGAACTTGAAAATAAGGTGGAGCAACTAGAAAAGACCATCCAAGCCATGAATTACGATATGGCAGTTTTAATCAGAAAAGTACGTGAATTGGAAAAAGATAAGAAACCTCAATACTTCGATTAGGAGGTGGTCGCCATGACTCGTAAGAAAATGGCATATCTAACGCTTTACTAACACAACTCGTCTTTAAGCAATAGACGACATAAACAGGCTTGTTTATTATGCAATCATTCGCAGCTAATGCGTTAAATAGCTATCCTATCGTGGTCATACACGTAAAAATTATGTAAGGAGAGATATTGATGAATAGAGAGTTTTTAAAAGAACAAGGGCTTAACGATGAACAAATCGAAGCAGTTATGAAAGAACACGGAAAAACAGTTAACAGCACGAAAGAAGAGCTTGAAACAGTGACGACTGAAAGAGATAACTTAAAAGAGCAACTGGATGATCGCGACACACAGCTTGCTAACCTCAAGAAAGAAGTAAAAGACAACGAGGAATTAACAAACCGCATTACTGATTTGGAGAACGAAAACAAAGAGCAAAAAGAGCAATTTGAAACTAAGTTAAAAGACAATGCAATCACAAATGCTATTAAATTAGCACTTGCAGGTAAAGTACATGATGAAGAACTTGCAGCAAGTCTTATTGACAAAGAAAAACTTGTTATTGATGGAGATAAGATTGTTGGACTTGATGAACAGGTGGAAGGTTTGAAGGAGTCCAAATCATTCTTATTCAAAGAAGAAGAGCCAAATAATGACCCAAAACCAAACTTTACACTTGGTAATCACCAAAAAGGAAGTGGCACTATCACTTCTGATGATTTCAAGAAAATGTCTTACAAAGAAAGATTAAAACTAAAACAGGAGAATCCAGATCAATACAATTCATTGGTCGGAAAATAACAGGAGGTAATTGATTATGCCAAACAGAACATATTTAGAAAACATGGTAGACCCAGAAGTACTAGCAGATATGATTTCAGCACAATTGGAGGATGCCATCCGTTTTTCGCCAATTTCTCGAGTAGATACGACGTTACAAGGTCGTCCTGGAAGTACGGTAACAGTACCACGCTTTAAATATATCGGTGATGCTGAGGATGTGGCAGAGGGGGAGGCTATTGATTTAGCGAAGCTTGAAACTGCTACTGAAGACTTTACCATCAAGAAAGCAGGAAAAGGTGTAGAAATCACTGACGAAGCTGTCTTATCTGGCTTAGGAGACCCTATCGGTGAAGCAGAAAATCAGTTGCTTATGTCTATTGCTAATAAAGTAGATAATGACGTTCTCGAAGCACTTGACACGACATCACTTGTTTATGAATCTGCTGAAGGCATTACATTTGATGCAGTTGATGCAGCACAAGCAATTTTCAATGATGAGGATCCAGAGCCAATGGTTCTATTCGTTAATCCGAAAGATGCTGGTACGTTACGTAAAAGTGCTGGGGAAGATTGGACTCGTGCGTCTGATTTAGGGGATGACATCCTTGTACGTGGTGTTTTCGGTGAGGTTTTAGGTGCTCAAATTGTTCGTTCTCGTAAAATCGAGGAAGGAACAGCTTACCTTGTGAAAAGCGGTGCTACTGCAATTTACATGAAACGTAACGTTGAAACAGAAAGTGACCGTGATATTATTCATAAAACTACTGTAATCACTGCTGATCAACATTATGGTGCTCATTTATATGATGAATCAAAAGCAGTTAAAATCATTACTGGTAGCGACGTAGAAGGATAAACAGCGAGGGTATACTTCCCTTGCTGTTTTTTAGGAGTGATAAAATGCTCATTTATCGTTATAAAGAACGCTTGAAGGAGGATAAATCCATTGAGCAAAAAAGGAAGAGTGAAGCCGGGCGGGAAAAAGGACAGGAGATTGAAACAAAACAGGAAAAGAAAGAAGCGAAGACGTTAAATGAAATGACCGTCCCAGAACTTAAAGAAATAGCTAAGGAAAAAGACATTGAAGGATATAGCAATATGAAGAAAAAAGAATTAATAAAAGCATTAGAAGAGGGTGATTAAATGGCTGAGGTTTTATATCATCCAAACGGAAAGCCTGTATCGGAAGATAACCCACTACCTGTATCTGGTGTGGGTGGTGGTGCTGGAGAGTCTGCTTATGAAATAGCAGTTAGGCATGGATTTGAAGGAACTGAAGAGGAATGGTTGCAGTCTTTAGTTGGACCTCAAGGACCACAAGGAGAGCAAGGTCCGCAAGGTGAACAAGGCCCTCCCGGAGAACAAGGTCCACCAGGACAGGATGCTGAACCGCAATTTACTCAAGAGCAGGTAGATGCTCTTTTGGCGTTGATTGATGATGGTGATGCTTGATGCCTTATGTAGACGAAGATTACTACAACAACGAATACATGGGGGAACCGATTGAACAGTCGGACTTCCCTCGATTTTCAAAGCGAGCAAGCGAGGTTATAGACCAACTAACGAACTATCGTATTAAAGACCTCGAAAACATGCCCGAATTCATACAAACGCAAATCAAGAAAGCCGTATGCTCTCAAATTGAGTTCTACCAAGTGAATGGTGGTTACGCTGAACTAGATGCAGGTGAGGACTTATCAAACGTCTCCATTGGCTCATTTAGCTATTCAAGCGGCAGGGATTCTGCAGGCAATACACAAAACAGACAAGCAAAAAGAGTGAGTCCATCCGCATTGGCTTATTTAAAGCACACAGGACTACTTTATACAGGAGTTGGCACTTATGGTTAAACAAATACCCAAGAAATTGCTAATACACTCTATTGAGCACGAACGGTTAATCAATGATGATGGCTGGGATCCAGAATACGAAGAACCTGTCACTATAAAAAATGTAAGAGTGGAAGCGACAAGTCGGTTGCAACGTGGTAGTGATTCGCAAGGCGAGGTCGTTAGTCACGTTGTATTTGTCGACCGTAAGCATTCTAGCCAATTTCCTAACTTCAATGTGGGCGATAGAGTAACGTTTAATGAGATTAGTAGAGAAGTTGTTGACGTAAAGTCTTTCTATGCGTTTGGTCGAGAAATCCATCATTACGAACTGGAATTGCGGTGATAGTATGATTGGCAGAGTACATGTAAACATGGGAACTATCCCGGTAAAAGTGCCGTCAGCGTTTGAATATGGGCAATATGTGTTAGACGAACAAGCTTTAAAGGACTCTAATTTTTATATTCCTGCTGATCAATGGAATTTAAGGGATAGTAGCTTGCTACATTCAAAATTGGGTGATGGAGAACTGTATTGGATGACTCCATACGCTCGCAGACTTTACTACAATCCGCAATACAACTTTAGCACAGATAAGAACCCTAACGCACGTGGGTTGTGGTGGGAAGCTGCCAAAGCGGAAAAACGCAAAGAGTGGTTAGAAATAGCTGAAAAAGCAGTGAAATCAAGAATATAGGAGGGGTGCAATGGACTTTATAGACCGATTAAAAGAGTTTATGGAAGGACTACCATCCACTCCTTCTGTTGTGAATATCGGAGTATATAGCGAGAACGGAAACAGCGTAGCAATACGTCCGGCACCTTCTAATATTAACGAAAGATACATGGAGGAAGGTAAAATTTATCCGTTTTCGTTTCAAATTCTAATGCATAATAGGAGCAATGCTATTGCTTATGACTCGTTGAATCAGTTAACAAGTACATTAGACAACTTAAATTCAAGGGCTATCACGTCGAGTGATGGCTCTTTTAGTTTGGTTTCAATGCAATGCACGACAACGCCTAATTTTGTTCAAAAGACAAGTTACGGTGTGTTGTGGACGGCAATTTTTCAAGCGGATTTATACATTAAAGGAGATGAATGAACATGCCAGAAGGATTTTTATTGCAATCTGAAAACTTATTGGAAATTAATACAACACCAGGCAGTGGAGAGGAAACGTGGGCACGTTTAGCAGCTGGAATTACAGACATGGAACCAGACCCGAATGAAGAACTTGCACAAGATAATTATTTTGACGGTGATGGATTCGGAGAAACGGATGTAACAGGTGCACAATTAATCGTTTCAGTCAGCGGACATCGTAAATACGGTGATGAAGCACAAGACTTCATTTATGGTTTACAAATGGAGCTTGGGCCTGCTAGACGTACCGATTTCCGGTTAACTCTACCGGACGGAGCAACATTTGAAGGTCCATGTACGATTGCGAACATTGTTGGACCTGGTGGAGCAGCAGGTGAAAAAGGTGCAATTTCATTTGAAATACACTTCGCAGGAAAGCCGGAATACACACCAGCCGAAGAAAATGGCAATGGAGTTGAAGGTTAATGATCAGACTAGAGGCGAAGGTAATACAAAACATCCCCGCCAATCGACTTTTGGCTTTGGGCGGGATTGATTCAGACGGAAATACCGAAGAAGGTTGGGAGACGATTTATTTAAAACTATCGGAATTAGGATGGATACCGGACTTTTATACAAGTGCAGACTTGGAGGAGGGTAGTTTTGTGAATGTGTCAATTGCGAATAACCCAATTTGGGAAGTTGAGGCGTCACAAAACCTACCAGCCGGAACGCTTGTTATGTGCGACACTGACGGGAGGGTGAAGACCTACAGACCAGAAGAAGGTGCTCACATCGGTTATACCACGCACTCAGTAACAGAGGGTGAAGTAGTTAAAATTGTACGCAAATACGGAAGCATGCCGGTAAATCAGGCACAAGGATTTGAGGTTTAAAGAAGCTGCATATCGCGGCTTCTCTTTTCTTTTAGGAGGATAAACAATGAAAAGTTTCAATATTAAAAAACAAGAAACAGAAACAATTGATATAGAAGGTATGCAGTTTGAAGTAGACATTACCACATCGAATGTAAAGGAAATGGTTTTAAAAGGTCATGAACTACAAGAAAAAGCTAAAGAAATTGAGGATATGTCAGAGGATGCAACTAAGGAGGAGCAGTTACAAGCTATTGAGGAAGTGGAGAATCTTCTAAAAGAATCTACTAATTTCGTTCTTGGTGAAGGTGCATTTGAAAAAATATACCCAAAAACAAACGAATCTATCTATGTCATGGCTGATGTGCTCTATCAAGTAATTGATTATCTCTATGACAAACAGCAAAAAGAAAATGAAAAGATGAAACAAAAATACGTGCAAAAAAGAAAGAAATAGCGTATGGATTTGTCGCAAAATTTAGAAACAGAATTTATTTGGGGTGATGTAGTCCTAGAGTTGGACATGTCATTTGATAATATATTGCGATTTCACGATTTGTTAGAAGATGATCACTTACTAGAAGAGCATAAATTGTTTTGGGGATTAGAAGCACTTATTTATAATTACCACAAAATAAAACACCTCTCACCACACGAGCAATATGAAATTTTTGAATATATCATGATTGAGTTTCTAGGGCAGGATTTAAACAAAAAGCAAGCACAGGAAGAACAACAAGGTGGATCCACAGAAAAACAATCGATAAAACAAAAAGAATTTGATTTTAAAATTGACGCGGAAAGGATATACGCGTCTTTTTTAATGGATTACAATATCGATTTATTTGAACAACAAGGCAAATTAGATTGGCGAAAATTCCTTGCATTACTGGGCGGTTTGAGTGAAAAAACACCATTTATGCAAGTTGTTAACATCCGAATGATGGAAGTGCCAAAGAAGGACGACCACAAAAACTCATTCGAAAAACATAAACGAAAGATTATTGAGCTTAAGAAAAAATATGCAATCGAACAAGAAGAAAAGAATGCTGATGACGTATTTGACCAACTAATTACGGCTTTTGGAGGAAGGGGTGAGGACAATGGCTGATGGAACTATAAAGATTGATACCAAGATTGATCAAGACGGTATTAAACGTGGCATAAGCGACATGCAGAAAAACTTAAACGGTGCAGCCGACAAACTAAAAGGTGTAGGCACAAAAATGAGTGCTGCAATCACTGCTCCAATTGTCGGATTAGGCACAGTCGCATTTGCGGCAGCTGATACGGTTGATAAGGCTTATCGAGAAATCAGAATCGGTACAGGTGCAACAGGTGACGAACTGGAAAATTTAAAACAGTCATTTGAAACTGTTTTTGTAGGTGTACCCGACAGTGCCGATGAGGTTGCTACGGCTTTATCTAACTTAAATACGTATACAGGTTGGACAGGCGAAGTGCTAGAAGGATTGACACAAAACGTGTTAGATGCAGCTAGAACCATGGGAGAAGATGGTGTTGCCACTTCCGAAGCCTTCGGTAAAGCCTTGAACGCATGGAATATTCCGGCGGAAGAAGCACAGGGGCATTTAGACCATTTGTATAACCTTTCTCAAACGTACGGTGTTGGATTAGGTGAATTAAGTGGATTGGTCACAGCTCATGGAACAACACTGAAAAACGCAGGTTTTGAAATGGACGAAGTAGCTGACTTTATGGCAAGACTCGAGGCTAATGGTATTTCTGTTACTCGAATTATGCCAGGCTTAAACCAAGCTACTAGAAAATGGGCGGATGAAGGTAAAAATTCCAGAGAAGAACTAAACAAAACTATTATAGCTATGCAAGATGCAGAAAGTGAAACAGAAGCACTAGCGATAGCTACCGAAGTATTTGGTGCTCAGGGTGCGCAGCGAATGGTGGATGCGGTTAGAAATGGTGCTATCCCTGCACTGGATGATATGGGAGAAACTTTTGAGGATTCAAGCGGCATTATCCAAGAAGCAACAGAAGATACCAGGACAATTGGAGAAGAATTTCAAATACTGAAAAACCAAACAACACTAGCTTTGGAGCCGCTAGGGAAAATCCTTATAGATTTAGCAAAACAAGCCATCCCTCCATTAATCGAAGGTGTAACGACCGTAGCCGAATGGTTTCAAAACCTATCACCACACGCCCAAAGGCTAATTGTTTTAGTTGGCGGTATTGCGGCGGCAATTGGACCGTTATTATCTGCATTTACAACAATATTACCGGTTATAAAAACTGTCGCTGGTGCCTTGTCGTTCCTTGCCAGTTGGCCGGCTATAATTATTGCCGCAATAGCTGGGTTAGTTGCTTTAGTGGTAATTTATTGGGATGAAATAAAAGAAGTTACAATCACGGTATTTACCGCAATTGGTGATTTTTTATCCGAGACGTGGGAGTGGATAAAGGAGACAGCTATAGAAGTATGGTCAAGTATTAGTGAATTTTTCACTGAAGCCTGGGAATGGATCAAAGAGACAGCGGTTAATGTCTTTAACTCGATTCTAGAGTTTTTCGAAGAATGGGGTACAACCATTCTAGCGGTAATTTTGGGACCGATAGGAATCTTGATTGGTCTAATCATTGAAAATTGGGATGAAATTAAAGAATACACAATCGAGGCTTTTAACATAATAAGTGAATTTTTATCTGAAACATGGGAGTCAATCAAAGAAACTGTATCAACTGTAGTCTCAGCCATCATCGATTTCTTTAGTGAGAGTTGGGAAAATGCAAAAGAAACCACCATTACTATCTTTAATGCGATAAGCGGTTTTCTGTCGAATATTTGGAATGGAATCAGGGATACTGTATCAAATATAATCTCGAGAATCAGAAATACCATATCCAACATCTGGGGTTCGATTAAAGACACGACTAGCAGGGTTTGGAATGGTATCAAAAACACAATAAGTAGGATCGTCAACAATGTTAGTTCAACGGTTTCAAGAGTTTTCGACAGAATAAGCAGCACTATTTCAAGAGTTTGGAATGGAGTTAAAAGAACCACGTCAAGAATATGGGACGGTATTGTTGATTCGGTGAAAGGTGCTATAAACGGAGTCATTGGAGCTATAAACGGTATGTTAAGTGGTATTGGTAATATTAGCATAAGGACACCTAAAATACCTGATTGGGTACCTCGTTATGGTGGCAGACAATTAAATATCAGTTTTCCAAGTATGCCACGAATACCAGAATTAAACGTTGGGACTAACCTTGTAACCGCAGATGGGTTAGCTATGTTGCACAGAGGTGAGGCTGTAGTACCTGCCGAACACGCAGGCCCATATCGTGAAGGTGGCGGTGGTACAAAAACAATTGAAGTAGTTATGAATGTTGACGGTGAAGAAGTCGCTAGAATCACAGAACCGTACATTGATGACGGTATGTCTGATAAATTAACACTTGAAGCGTTTATGAGGGGGGAGCGTTAATGACATACGTACAAAGAGAAGGGCAATCCCCAATTGATTTACACGAATTAGGCGTGCGTACAAAAGACTTCATTGTCGCTGCCCCTTCATATGAACATACAACAGAATCAATAGAAGGGATGGACGGCGTAGTTGTTCTCGGTTCAACGTTGTCACCAAGAACAATTCGAGCGTTATTCAAGTTTGCTTCAGATGATTGGATAGATTTTGGGAGAATAAGAGACGATATTTTCTCTTTGTTTGACGGTAAACAATCATTTTATCTGATTGATAAAAGGCAGCCAGAAAAGCGTTGGAAAGTAAAAACGAATGGACAATACGAGATACCACAAGAAGGATTATTTGGTGACTTTGAAGTGAATTTTATTGCATTTAACGGGTACGCAGAATCAATCGGAACGTCAACAATGGCAAGTACATTTGAGCATTTGCAAGATTTACCCGTAACTTACACAGATTATCAAGATATTTACGCTACAAAATTTAAAATATACAACCCAGGTAAACCAATAGACCCACGCAACATCAATCACTATTTAAAAATATCGTATAAGGGTAACAGCGAGAATTTACGCATTAAAAATATAACGACAGGCGATGAGTGGGCTTATAATGGAAGTAGTAATGTCGGTGACGAGATCGTCTTAGAAGGTATTCGGTCAACGAAAAACAACCTATCCATATTTAGGGATACCAACAAACGATTAATCACTCTAGACCATGGCTGGAACGAATTTGAAATTAGCGGTGCTCCCGATGCAAGAGAATACGCAGTACAAGCAAACTTACCACGCAAGAGAATACCGGTTGAACAAAAGAAAAAACCTATTACATTCGAGTTTAAATTTATGTTTTAAGGAGTGATAAAATGCCATATAGCACAAAACAAATGCTACGTGATGCGAACGGTGATTTAATACCGCAGTATTGGGATATAACAGAACAAGAATTTAAACCGCTGACAGGACAAGATGGAGCTAACGATGTTCGACTAACTGGGAGTAATGTGGTGTTAGCGAAAACGGAAGTTAGCAGTGGTATTACAGGTTTTCGGGTAGGTCGGATAGGTATAACTGGTGTTACCGCTTTTCCGCAAGCGGTGGATATAAGAAATTACAGGAATCTTTTTATATATATACACAACAAGACTAACGTAGAATTGACAAATCTAGGGGTTGTGTTTGTTGAAAAAGAAAATAGAGCTACGGAGACACCAAGTAACCCCCCATTATACAGACTTTCCACAGATAAATCTGTGGCTAGTGGTGCAAGGCAAGTGCTTATGCCCAGTGAATTTCCAGAGCTTAAAAATCCTAGTTTGTACTGTGCTTTAGAATATACTAATAATAATTTCGCAACAACTGAGGGTTCGATAGAAGTTATTTTTATAGGAGGTAATTGATTTGTCTGTTAAAGTGGAAGATGTTTTTGAAAGATGTATTTCAATTAATACGTTGCACTTATCTGAAACAGAAAGCGTCGATGTCGATGTGTTTAAAGAGATATTTAAAGACGTTGAAGATAAAAGATCATATCATGAATATATCTCGATTGACGGTGGTGTACTAGGGTACAAAAGATTTTTTGATAGGTGTAAGCAAAAAGGCATACTCAACTAACGCACGTCTTTAATTGGATAGCAACCTTCCTCTTTTTGTCGTATTATGGTGACAGGAGGGGATATAAATGAGTAATAATTATTACATCAGATTAATAGTGTCTGGAGAAGAGTGTTATGATTGGAAGTTTGAAAAACGAGAGTCTAGGAATGCAACTTACGATAAGGTTCTTGAAAAATTTGAGTCGGAAAAGGTGACGAATACCCCATATATTGAAATCGAACTTGACGATGATAATAACAACTATTCGACCATGCAAGCGACATTAAAGATCAGTCCAGAAATAAAAGATGAAGTAATAAAATATATAGATACTCTAGTATAAAGCATCTCATTCGAGGTGCTTTTTCTTTTGAAAAGAGGTGATATTTTGTACGATTTAGCAGACATAAAACCTAAAGGCTTTAAACGCACAAGACGAGTTAACGGAGAGAAAGTAATCGAATTTACGGCTATACCGTTTGAAGAAAACGAAAACACGTTTGATTTAATTGTTGAAGAGTCATCGGTCAATGCACTTGATGATAAGTACATCATTAAAAAGTTAACAGAGCAGTCACGTGGTAAGAAATACATTAAGCAAGTAACAGCAATCCATAAGTTTTATGTGGACTTAATTAATAAGCAACAGCCTAAAATCCACAATGGCTCTATTACGTTTAATAATTATATGAACCTAGTTTTTGAAGACACAGGCTACACGTTTGTTGCTATAGATCAGTTTAATGCCAGGTCATTCGAAAACCTAGGAAATGAAAATAGGCTAGCGTTACTGCAAAAAGGTTTAGAGCGATTTCAAGCGGAGTTTGAGTTAGTAGGTAATCAAGTACGTTTTAGACATCAAATTGGAAACGATACAGATTTCCAGTTTCGTTTCGGTCACAACATAAAAGCGATTAAGCGAGATATCGATACAACGAATTTAGCTACTGTCATTAGCGGAACTGGTGACCCGGAACTAGGAATCGAAGCGTATTATCGAAGTGATAACGCTGATATATTTGGCGAACTAGATGCTCCACCAGTTAATGATGAGCGGTTTAAATCTGAACCTGCATTACTAGAAGAAATGATTTCACGTTTACAAGACGAACCACTAGTTACACTCACGATCGATTTTGTAGATTTACGAGCTGCGGGTTATCCATATACAGTACCTAACGAGGGCGACCGAGTTTGGGTTATTTACGAGCCAATGGATGATTTGTTAATCGAAACTAGAATTATGGAGATTGTAGAGTATTTTGACGTTAATTTAAACGTCATCAAAACAGAAGTTACTCTATCAAATCATAAAAAATCATTTGCAGGAACAATGTTTGATAACGTGCGAAAACAGCTAGCAGAGATTGTTGATGAAGATGGAATAGTTAGAACTAGTGTATTAGATGAAGCTGTCAGAGTTGCTACCGAATCCATTCATAATGCACGAACTGAATTACAATTCCCTGAAAGTGGCGGAATTGTCGCCGTAGACAAGACAGATCCGAACAAACTTGTCGTTTATAATTCTGCCGGTCTTGGGATTAGTAGCGATGGTGGGAACACGTTTGAAACAGCTATTACTGGTGATGGGATTGTCGCTGAGACGATAATGAGCGGTAGTTTTGGTGGTAATACGTTTACTGGCGGTATATTTACTGGTTCTGTGTTTGAGCAAATCGGTACAGACGGAACTATGAGAGTAGATGATGACGGGTTAAAGATTTTTAATACGGATGGTGATCTTAGGGCCGCTATTTTATTGGGTGGTACTCAAGGAATAGATAATGCATTAGGTCTCACATTAATTGATGATGGCGAATCTGTATTTGAGATTAATCAAGATGGTGAAAAGGCAAGCGTATACTCCAAAATAGACTTAGAGTTTCAGTCAGAAAACGATATAGCTATTGTCAAAGGCAATACTGAAGCTTTAAGAATCATAGATGATGGTCAAATTTATATACCTACTAAAGCGGTAAGTAGGGGTATAAATATAGGTGGACACGTCATCACCAGACATAACACTGATGATAGTTTAACTATTTACCCAGAAAGAAGAATTATAAGCAATGACCCAATGTTTAGGATACGTTCACATCGCTCTAATGGTAATTATGTAGAGAATTTAAGAATTACAAATGACGGGAGAATACAAGTTGGTCACGGGATAAGTTTGGGTGCAAACGCATCATCAACCGACCGTAAATTTGATATTTTTTATAACTCTTTCTATGAATGGGTACAGTTTATTGCTAGTGATGATCATCCAATGTCATTTCGGCTGAATAATGAAAGAATACACATATTATGGGATATATATTACAATGGGGTTCCTCTTTCTACCTCTAGAGAATCCGAAAAACTCTTAATGCAAGACATATCTGTTAACCCATATAAGTTATTGGAAATGAACGTTTTTGACTATTACGACAAACGAAGTGTGGAAGAATATGCAGATATATTAAACAAAGGCTTTGATGTTAAAGAAGAAGATTTACCACTAATACGAAGGATTCCAGGACTAAGTGCAAATCAAGCACATGAATTAGGACTAAATCGTTTTGTGCACTATAAAAACAATGAAGTCGATGGTTTGATGTATGACCGACTATGGACATTGCTAATACCAATTACAAAAGACCATGAGGATAGATTAAATGAATATGACAATCGTTTTGGAACAATCGAAAATAGAATCGACAAACTCGAACAAGAAATCGAAAAGCTGAAAGGAGCAGTCTGATGAAAATTAAAGTATCAGATTTATATAATCTGTCGCTAGGATTAAATGATTTAGCAGATAAAGAATTGCCTATCTCTACATCACTTAAAGTTCAACGCAATCAAAAGAATGTTAGCGAGGAGCTTGTTTCAAGTGACAAAGTGAGGCAAAAAATAATTAAAGAGCATCAAAAAGAGAAATTTGATGACGGGTCTGTAAAGCTCACTGATGAAGGTATAAAGAAAATAGATGAACTCATGCAACAAGATGTTGATGTCGATTTGCAGGAAATCAAAATAAATGAATTAGAGGATATATCAATCAAACCAAGTTCATTAAATTTACTAAATAAAATATTGAAAGACGAAAACGCTGAATAAGCGTTATTTTTATGTCTAAAAGCATAGCGGAGGGGATGAAGCCCCCCTCCTAGCCGTCTACCCTCAAGGGATGATAGACGGTTATTTTTATATTATCAAAAAACTCAAGGGGAATAAATAGGAAGTTTTCCCCACTCGAAAACAGGAAGGGGATACAAAAATGAAGGAGATGGGTAAAAAATGGGCGGTGTTAACTTGGAATATTTAGAAGCTGCACGATTTTTTCTATTTGGAGACGTAAAGTTTTTACATTTATTATTACTTTTGATGGCACTAGACATCGTGACAGGTGTAGCAAAAGCAATTAAAAATGAAAATCTTTGGAGTCGTAAATCGCTATTTGGATATGCACGAAAAATATTAATTTTGGTGGTTATCATCTTGGCTAATGTGGTTGATCAAATATTGGGATTACAGGGTGCTGTTGCTTATGCGACAGTGCTTTTTTATATTGCAAACGAAGGTTTATCCATATTAGAAAATCTTGCAAAAGTTGGCGTACTCGTACCCACGTCACTAGCAGAAAAATTACGATCTATTGAATCTAGCGGAAAACGTGTAGAGGAAGAAATTAAAGACGAATTTTTAAGTGAGGATGATAAGAATGGTTAAAATACGCAAAAATATCGTTTCAAAAAGCGTAGCTGACAAAGTCACTTATAGCGGTATTAACTCAAAAAAATATATCGTAATCCACGAAACGGCAAACACGTCAAAAGGTGCCGATGCAGATGCTCACGGACGATTGCAAGCTAACGGTAACAGTCGTAATGCTAGTTGGCATTATCAAGTAGACGATAAAGAAATAATCCAATCGTTTAGCGATAACGCACAGTGCTGGCACGCTGGCAATAGAAGGTACAACGAACAATCAATTGGTATTGAAATATGCGTAAACAGTGACGGAGACTTTGAAAAGGCTGTTGATAATGCTGTCGATCTCGTTAAGTATTTGATGGACAAGTACAACATATCCGTAAGCAATGTTATCCAACATAATCAAGCTAGCGGTAAGAATTGTCCACGCTATTTACGATCGGGCGAAAAAGGTGTTACGTGGAATGATTTTATATTTGAATTAGGAGGCAACAAAACATACAAACCACCTAAAAAACAGACTGCAAGTACAACTGTTAAAAATACGTCAACAGGTGCAAGTTTAAAAGTTGATGGCAAATGGGGCAACGCTACTACTCGTGCGTTACAAAGTGCATTAGGTACAACTGTAGATGGTATTATCAGTAATCAAAGACGTAACGCTGTCACTAACGCTTTTTATGGTAGTACAATACGTTTTAGTAATAGTGGTAATAGTCTAGTCGTAAGAGCATTACAACGTAAGCTAGGCGGTTTAAAAGTTGATGGATTATTAGGTTCCGCTACAATTAGAGCATTACAAAAATATCTCGGAACTATTGTTGACGGTAAATTGTCACGTCCGTCATTAGTAGTAAAAGAGCTGCAACGGAGACTTAATGCAGGTACGTTTTAAAAAAAGAGGGCTTAGTTGCCCTCTCTTAGTAAAACTTATAAGCTACTTTTGCGTTTTCAACTACTACCTCACCGTAATCAAGTGCATCGTCTAAGTTTGTCTCGTTTGTACCTATGATAAAGTAACAATGCTCTCCGTCAAACTGTACGCCATTTTCTAGCATTTCTACGATAGCATCTATTTCATAAGCACTCGCTCCGTCTAGTTCAAACGCTTCCTCATACTCTTCTGTACCGTATTCCGGCATTTCTCTTTCGTCTTCTCGATCTAAGTTATGGCGGCTGTTTTCGATCTCTTCTCCGATTTCTCTGTTTTTACTTTCAAATCTTACTCCAACTATGTAGCTTCCGTCTCCGTTTATCCAGCAGAATTCTTTTTCTAACTCTCTAATTTTATCGATCATTTCAATCTCTCCCTTGGATTCGTTACACTCATTATATCGTACTTTTAAAAGTACGTCAAGGGGCAAATTGAAGATTCTACAACTTATTTACACAAATATTTTTTAACTCTCTCATTGATAAATAATCATTGTCATTAGCGACCATACCACGTTTGTTAATTACTTCCACAATGTTTTTATCATGGTACTCCTCCCAAGACTTATTGCCACCAGGATAAACGTTCGTCCATACTTCTAATTCTTCTTTATCAAAATAGATCCTTGCTTGCTCCTTCCAATCATTAAACTCTCCAACAGCTTTTTTCAAACCCTTGATTTTAACATCCACGTCACCATCTCCTTTTTGTAAATCCTCATATAACGTTTGTAGCTTGTTAGCAACCTCTATACTCATCGCTGTTATATCACGTTTACCAGATCGGTAAGGGTAGATCGCTCCCTTACTCAATCCAGTAACATCTGATATGTGATCGTAAGTGACCGACTTGTCATCCAATAACGCTCGTACTTTGTTTGTATCAATTATCATTTTTATCATCCTTTTTAGGTAAATATTCTTTTTCTAATTTTAATCTACCGTTATAATAAGCATCTTCTGCAGTTTCAAAACCTTTTTTATAATATCGTTTTCCTGCAACAGTTATCCATGCACCATAACGCAATTGCTTAGATACTCTTGTACGATATTCAAAAACCCCTCTATAACCGGTCTTGCTATCTTTTCTAGGTTCATCTCCAAATAAATGCATTGCCACACCATCAACACGTTTATCATCATATTTTTCACGCAGATGTTTTTCTTCTAATTCTTCTTTTAAACATCCGCACGACTTTGTATCACCGCTCGTTAAATACGACACAAGAATTTCTTTTTCATTGCCACAATCGCATTTACAAAGCCATACAGTCTTTCCCACTCCGGTCACCGGTTTAACTGCAATTAAACGCCCAAATCTTTTGCCTGTTATATCCAAAAAGTTATGTCCTCGTTTTTCCATTAAGCAACTAACTCCTTTTTTATTTCGTTGATTGCGATGATCTCGTCTTCAACTCCGTTTTGTCCCGCTGCCATTAAATCCATTGGACCTAACTCTCGATAATCACCAATGTAATTATCGTCTTGGTCAAACTCTAACATTGCTACAGTATTTTTATAACCTTTATTGATGTAGATACGTCTTTTTCCGTAACGCTCCCATACATTAACTTGCACACCATTTAATTTTGACTTAATTATTTCTGCTATATCTTCCATTGTTTTCTTGCTTTCGTTCTTAATGATCGCCCAAGCCATTTTAAGAGCCATCTTCATTCTAGCTACCCAGTCACCTTCTAAAGTTCTTGCAATTGCTACCGCTTTTGTCATTACTTGTCTCATCATTTCAATCGCTCCCTTTGATTTGTTTTTTATGCATCTCCCTGACTGCTTAATTATATTATATCGTACTTTTTAAAGTACGTCAAATTTATAAGCAAAATAAATAAAACGCTGTAACCCTTGATGCATAAGGCTTTGAGCGGTTTTCGTAAAAATCATCAAAAAAATATTTTAAATTTTTTAAAGAAAAAAGAACGCATTAAGCGTCCTTTATTGCACGTATTGAGTTTTCAAGATAAGAGAGCATCTTATTGTAGTCTCGATGGTTGAGTAGATCGTGAGCGACTGTCTTTAGTCTTTCATCGCTTAACTCTACTCCCATTCCATCCGCTATCATTTTTATATAATCAGTAATATCGTGCATATTATCCCTCCTGCTTTTTTATTCGACAAAATGTGATTAATTTCCTGCAAAAAATTTTGACGGCAGAATGACGGCAGGATTTTTGTTTTAATATAAATTAAGTTGTGACTAAATGTGTTTAATCTGTTGTTGGATCAATGTTTTTATGACTTAGCATTTCTCAATATTTTCTACATTCTCCCCATGGTAAGGAAGAGGTCGCCGGTTCAAATCCGGCTGGAAGCTTTGCTTCAAAACCATTGATGTATAGCGATTTTTAGAGGTTTTAGAAATTGCTATATTTTTTTATTTTTATCTCTTTTGACGGCAGTTTGACGGCAAAACCATATTTTTTCATGTTTTTCATTGTGTTTTGCTGTCTCTAAAAAGTACATTATCCAATTTAGCAGTAGCAATTTTATCTGCCTTTTTAAGTGCGTGACCGTAAATGTTCATCGTCGTTTTTATATCTGCATGTCCTAAACGCTCACTAATAATTTTTGGATGCACACCTTCATTTATTAGCAATGTTGCCGAAGTATGTCTCAACGCATGAATGTTAATGTACTTTAATTTATGACGTTTTAAAAATCTTTTCCACCAGTTTGCCATCGACTGAGGATGAAACGGTTTTCCTGTTTCATCGCACAATACGAAATCGTGTTTTCCTTTCCTCCATCTATCTTCTTTTTTTAGTGCAAACTGTTCAGTTTTTCGTTGCAATTTCAATTTTTCAATTGGTTCAATCAAAGCATCAGACAAAACAATATCACGTTTTTTAGCACTGCGACTTCCTTTCTTAATCTCGTGTATCTGGTAGCCGTCTCTTGTAGAATAAGTCAATGCTTGTCTAACATGTATTACTTTGTTATCTAAATCAATGTGCTTGAATTCTAGTCCAAACAATTCTGATCGCCGCATTCCAGTCGTGATTGCTAACTTAACTATTACTTGCCAATGCGGTACGTCTGTCTCTGATTCTAAGCATTGCAATAGCTTATATGCTTCTTCATCGTTATAGACATTTGATTCTTTGTAATCCACAGACGGTTTTTGCACACCAACAAGTGGTGACTCTTTTAAAAACTTAATTTCTACTGCAAAATTAAAAATGTTATTTAAAATTCTGTAATGATAAAAAATCGTGCTACTTGCTAATTTACCTTTTTTCTTAACAAGATTTCCTTCCTCGTCTTTTTCTTTATCTAACCTCATACCATCCTCTTGAAGGTTGTCCAAAAAATCAATAATGTGAATCGGTTTTATTTGATCTAGTCTAAAATACTGAAAAGCGGGAAGAATACGCTTTTCTAAATATTCAATATGCGTTTCTAATGTAGTATGTGACAAACGTTTTGTTGCACATTTTGATAACCAATGTTCATTGACAAAATCTACAAAATTAATTTTTTTTGGCTCATGATACTCTCCACTTGTTAGTTCTACAACAAATTTTGCAAGTTTCGTGTCAGCTTCACTTTGATTTTTTGCTGTAATCGTTTTAAATTTTCTGTGCCTTTTTACTTTGCCGGTTTTCGGATCAGTGTAACTACCTAAATCGACTTCTAATTGCCATTTGCCGTTTCCACGCGGTCGTGCATGTCCTTTTGCCATAACTTTTCACTCCTGCTTAAAATCTTGTTTTGGTACATCTCTAATCGCCGTAGTGCAAAATCAAACTCGACATTAAATAGATTCATCACGTCATACACATCAACTCCTTTAATTTCACATAACATAAAAGTTGGCACGCAGAAATGATACGCAAAATAATCTGCTTTTGTTTCGCTATAATCTACAAAACTACTAAACAAAAGATTTCTATTAGAACGATCACGAAAATAGTGACACATCTCATGCCCAAACTCTTGCCATTGTTGCTGTTCGCTTAATTTTTCATTTATAAACAGCATATACTCACCGTTTAGCTCAGACATCGCACTTGATCGATGCCAATAGCATACTTCAATGTTTAACTTGTCAGAAATACACTCGATCGTTAAATTTTCTGGCTGCGTTTTGTTTATAGATTGATAGAATCGAGCAATAAATCTTTCGGTATGATTCATTCAATCACCACCTAACGGAATGTATGTTCTATTTAATTGTACAAGAAAAGGTATACAGTTCTGTGTATACCTGAATAGAGTTAAAGAATTAAAAAAGAAATGCGTGGCTTACTCTTTGTTATGATTAACATAGGCAAATATATAATGTGTGTCTTCAATATCACCGTCAACTCGAAAATGGTGGTCATTTAAATCTTTGTTTTCGTTGTTAACTAACCAATTCTCTATATAATCAATATCATCAATACTCATAGTTAAATCATCATCAAGCGTAGTTATTAAAGCCCCCATAATAGCAATCATCTTATCCAAGTTTTCCGAAGAGTGCCCACTCCTTGAAATGATTTGAATTTCAGTTACATTTTCTGGGTCATCCACTCCAAATAGCAAGTTTGGTTCATCACCAATTCTGGTCAAGTTCTCTTCATTCAGTTCACCTAACTCTAAATCGTGCCCTAAATGATCTGTGTTTTGATGCCAATTATCTTTAACCGTTTCAATTGGTATTCCTTCTGTAACACTAGAACTAGAACAACCTACCAATAGTATTAATAAGAGAAAGAACGATATTTTCCTCATGCAATCCTCCTTATGCATTTTCCAACTTAGTTAAATATTGGATATGTATAGTTAAAATAATACACCACAAACAACTGTGATGTCGATCGTGGTGTCATTTTTTCTTTGTGTATGCTCTAATTATGTCTCTTAGCGTTTCTAATTCATCACGCTTACTTTTCGGATCTTCTTTATACCAAACATTTAATTCCTTTGTAATCTTTTTTATTTCTTCGTTGATCTCTTCATCGGTCATGAATTCTATATCATCGGTATTACCAGTCAAATAGTCAGTAGATACATCAAAGAAATTTGCTAACTTCTTCAAAGTTTCTAGATCCGTCTCAGCTTGACCGTTCTCATATTTAGCATAACCCTGTCTTGTTATTCCTAAAAAGTCAGCCATTTCTTGTTGAGTTAACTTTTTTTCAATTCTTAATTCTTTCAATCTATCAGGGAACATTTTATCATCCCTTTCTTTAATTAAATATAATTATAATGCAACAACCAGTTGCTTGAAAGGAATATAACAAAAAGGTAATAAAAAGTTGCAATTCACCCTTGACAGTAACTTAAAGTTGCGTATAATAGTATGTAGATGGCAACCAAACGTTGCGAAAAAGGGGTGAATCATTTTGACTGAAAAAAATTTAAAACAAACTTTAATTGATGCAAGAACCAAAAAAAACTATACACATGAACAGGTTGCTGCATTAGCTTCATATAATGGAAAACGTATAAGTAGACAATTTTACGGAATGATTGAAAACGGTGATCGTAGACCGTCCGTAGAAGTAGCTAAGTCAATCGCTAAAGTATTAGATATTGAGTGGACCATTTTTTTTGAACCGACAGGCAACCAAACGTTGCGAAATGAACAGGTTATTTAATTATACGAAAGGAGGTTTTCTCATGAATATGTACATCTTCACATTCGGTATCAATCGAAAACATTGCGACAATTTTCAACCGATCATAGCTAATTCGATGGAAGAAGCCGAAAAGTTAATGTTTGAACACCACGGTCAAGATTGGGCTTTCGGTTACACAGAAAAGTCATTTAATAAATCAAGACAGCAAGGTTTATTCACGAATTTAACACCACTATCAATTATTCAAAAGGAGGCAGTTTAATGAGTCAGTTGAATTCAGTTGAGCACATATCAAAAGTATTTGAAGGTAAAGAATTAACAATTTTCAATGACGGTGAACCAAAGTTTTTGCTTAGAGATCTATGTAACATTTTAGGACTTGGACAAGTTGCAGGAGTTAAAAGGCGTTTAGATGATGACGTGATTTATAATCACCCCATCGTTGATAGGTTAGGAAGAACTCAAATTGCAACTTATGTAGATGAAGATGGTCTATACGATGTAATTCTGGACAGCCGAAAGCCAGAAGCTAAAAAATTTAGAAAATGGATTACATCGGAAGTTTTACCATCAATCCGCAAAACAGGTAGCTACAACATCGATACAACACAACTAAGCCCAGAACTACAAATCATGAACAATATGCTCAAGTCTTTAGCTAGACAAGAATTGGAAACTAAAGAAGTTAAAAATGAAGTACGAGAAGCGAAACAAGAAATTTCAGATGTTCGACAAATTTTCATAATCAATCCAAAGAACTGGCGAAAAGAAGTTAATGACTTAATAGTTAAAATCTCTAAAACTAAAAATTCGTTAGATGCTTACCGTGAAACTAGAAGCGAATCATATAAACGTCTCGAAGATCGTGCTAGATGTAATCTCGATATTCGCTTAGAAAACAAACGTGAGCGAATGAGAAAAGCAGGAGCATCAAAAACTGCAATTGACCGTGCTAACAAAATGGATGTCATTTCAGAAGATGACAGATTGAAAGAAATTTACGTAACAGTCGTTAAAGAAATGGCTATAAAAAATAACATAAAACCTAACAAGGAGTTGATCTAATTGGAACATATGGATTCAAAAGAAACGGCTGCATATCTAGGAGTTCACGTTAACACTCTACGAAAATACGTCCATGAGGGAGGGCTTCCGGTCCTTCAATTCCCAGGCAGGCGGAAATGGGTGTTTAGGAAGGACCTTGTGGACGCTTGGGTGTATGAACGTTCTCAACCGAAAATCATCAACGAACCCAAGAGTGAGGAAGACAAAGATGACAACTACGGAAAACTTAGAATTCTAATGCCTTGATCTAAGAGGTTGTGAATCTATTATATTACGCTTTCAAACAAATTAAAATTCCAATTCGGAATATTGAAAGGGGGTGTAAACGTGAGGGTCGGAGCCATTTTGAAGGCTTGTCGGACTCGTGCAGGATTAAATCAAGAGGAATTGGCGGACATGCTACATATTAATCAGTCAGATGTAAGTAAGTACGAGAACGACGCTAAAGAGCCTACGATTTCATTATTACATTCATGGGTTACAAATACGCAATCGCAAGAAGTAATGGTCGCATTTATATGCGGAATGGATGGCTTAAACATATTGCAAAAAATCATTGATGCAGGTATGACACTAACTATTTTAGGAGGGATATTATGAAAGATCAGTTAATCGCAAGAGAGGTTAAATGCATTGACGACTGTATTAAATTAGCACGAGTTAGTGTATCGGTTGGAAATTTAAGACTTACAAGAATGCTACTTGAAGACGCACTCAAATCAATTAACGAAGTAGAAAGGTTGAGTTCAGATGAAACAGTTATCCTCATTGGCTCTATCGTGCATGGCGGGAATAGCGTTAACGATTAACGTTTGGATAGGGCTGGCACTATTAGTCTGTGTCTATTACGACATTAAAGGGGTGTTGTTCGAATGAAAAATTTGTTTAAGGATTATAATTTTCGAGATTTGTTGATTGCGAGTTTTGAGGTTCTGATCATCCTGCTCATCATATTCGGTTTTATAAAAAGTTTTTAGGAGGGATTGAGTTGATCTACAAAGCGATCGGTCTAAGAACTAATAAGGTTTATGCAAAAGGTAGCAAAGCGGATTGTTTAAGGACTTTGCACAAGAAATATCCGACGAAAGAAGGACATCATCTATTTAAGAATAAAGGCGTTAATCCTGGGCGAGTTTTGCCAGAAGAAATCTTGTTAGTGAGGTGAGTTTATGGAAAGTGTGAAAGGTTTCAGTAAGTTTAACAAAGCGACAAAAGCAATGTTTAGTATGATTCGACATAATCATTTGTCGAGCATGAGTGAAGCTGAAAAAGAGAAACACTCAATCGAAAATTTAAAGTCGGTCAAAATCAATCAAAAAGAAAAATGTTTTGAAGTCCACTATAAGCATGAGTGGTACAAATATTATCCAGATGGTACTTGGGGGTGAAAATAATGGATCATCCAATGATTAAAGAAATCGAAAGAACAGGCTATCCAGCGGGTTATGAAGAACGCAGATATTACGGAATCGATGCATTAGGTAATGACGTTTACGAAGGTGACGAGATATTTGTATATGAAGATGATATTTACTTAATAGACGATTTGTCTTATAGAGAAGAAGAAATATTAGAGAACTGCGGAGCAGAAAGAAGAATTGTATAAAAAAAGAACCCTTAAAAAAGGGTCTCAAAAATCCACATAAATTCATTTTCCTGCTCTCATTATACCACATGAGGGCAGGAAAATATAGGAGGAGAACGAATGAACGTATTTGTTGAGCAATATAAACGATTGATAGATCGTAAGCACGATTCACTGACTGCATTTGGTGCTGTCGCTTCAACAATTGCAGTTACAGGAACTATAGATGATTTGAAAAAAGTTGATGATGTTTTTCGTAAACAGTCTCAAAAAGAGTGGGAGGAATTAATCAATGAGCGAACTACAACAGCAATTTAATCAACAGGAAAATCACCAAAACGGAGTTATGGCACAGTCATCTGCAAGTCGAGAAATGGAGGAAGTAAAGGGTCAAATTTTTATGGCAAGGCAATTTCCAAGAAACGTATTTCAGTCTGAACAACGAATTCTAGATGCGTGTAAACGTCCGAGTTTAGCTGAAACGGCTATCTACAGTTATCCAAGAGGTGGAACTAAAGTTGAAGGTCCCAGTATTCGTTTAGCTGAAGTTCTAGCACAAAATTGGGGAAACCTTGCGTTTGGCATTAAAGAGTTAGAACAACGTCCCGGGGAGTCAGTTGCTATGGCTTATGCGTGGGATTTAGAAACAAACGTTAGGGAAGAAAAAGTATTCACTGTTCCACACAGCCGAAAAGCTAGAGGAAAGATTAGAAAACTTGATGATCCACGAGATATTTATGAATTAGTAGCAAATAACGGAGCAAGAAGATTAAGGGCGTGCATCCTCGGAATAATACCAGGTGACATAGTAGAAAAAGCAGTCGCAGAATGTAACAGAACATTGGCGGGTACAAACGAAAGTCCTTTAAAAGACCGTTTAGCTAGAGCATTGAGTGGATTTAAAGAGCAATATCGAGTTACCCAAGAGCAAATCGAGGAACGATTTGGTTACAACATCGATGCATTTACCGAAAGGGATTTACTTGATTTAGTGAAAATATTCAACTCGTTAAAAGATGGTATGTCAAAGGTTGATGACTGGTTCTCTAAAGAGGTTAAAAAGGAAAGTAAATCCGATCTATCTGAAGCGTTTAAGAAAGAGCAGGCCAAAGATACCAAGAATGCACAGAAACCCAAAAACGAGCCTAAAAAGGACGTGAAAGAGGATGGCGACAGTAACGGAGAACAAGCCGAATTTGACATCGAGTAACTATTATTCTTTGGAGGTGGACAGGCAATATATGTCCGTCTCCCAATTCAAAAACTTTTTAGAGTGTGAAGCTAAAACGATGGCTGTTTTAAACGGAGAATATGATGATCCACCAAATGCAGCAATGTTAGTTGGAAGTTACGTTCATGCAGCATTCGAAAGTGATGAAGTATTCAATGAGTTTTTAGAAGAAAACAACAGCGTTATTTTCAAGAAAAACGGTGGCAAATATGCAGATTATGAACAAGCGGACAGAATGATTGAAGCACTTAAAAACGATGAATTTGCAATGTTTGCACTCGATGGAGAAAAAGAACAAATTCTGACTGCTAATCTATTCGGTTGTGATTGGAAAATGAAAGTAGACGTTATTAATCACCAAGCTAAGAGATTTGCAGATATAAAGACTACTAGAAACATATTTGAGCGTCATTGGAGCGAGAAATATGACGGTTGGGTATCTTTCATCGAAAAGTGGGATTATCTTCTCCAGATGGCTATATATCGCAAAATCATCGAACAAAACACAGGGGAGCTTTACACACCTTATATTGTCGCAGTAAGTAAAGAAAAAATACCAAATAAAGCAGTTGTATATTTTGATGAATCAAGATTCGACTTTGAATATCAGTATGTTGAAGGAACGATTGAACGGATATTGGATGTCAAAAACGGAAAAATTGAGCCGGAACGTTGTGAAAAATGTGAGTATTGTAGGTCTACCAAAAAGCTAAACGGAGAAATTGAAGTTGGAGATTTAATTTATGCATAACATAAAAGAGTCCTTTTGCCTTCTTGGATTTTCGAGAAGGCAGGGGACGATAAAAAGTTATTAAGACAGCTTGTACTAGATTATATGCGTAGGTATCCGAATTATACCATTAAAAAGTTAAAGACGGGTTTGCGATTTGTGAGATTGGCAGATAGAGAGGTGAAAAAGTTGAGTAAAGGTTTTATAAGTTTACACCGTAAATTGAAAGATAATCCAGTATGGACTGATCCGAATTATTTAAAACTTTGGATACACTGTCTGTTTGAAGCATCTCATAAAGATCGTGAGCAACTAATTGGAAATGAAATAGTTAAATTGAAAAGAGGTCAGTTCATCACTGGTAGAAACGCTCTGTCAGAAGAAATGAATCGTGGAGTAAAACCGAAACAACGCTTAAATAACAGGACTTGGTTTAGGTACTTACAAAACTTCGAAACATGGGGAATGTTGACCATCGAAAGCACCAACAAATATTCCATTGTAACCATTGATAACTATGATACTTATCAAGGTGTGTTTAATAAAGTTGTCCAAGAAACTGACCATCAATTGTCCATCAAAAGTCCAACAGATGACCAACAAATGTCCACAAACAATAATGTTAATAATTCTAATAATGATAATAATATTACTGCTGCTGATACGCACGAGGATTTTCAAAATTCGGATGATGTGAAATTAGCAATTTTAAATAAATATATGCAACTAAAAAAATCAATGCATTTTAGTCCTAAAGACGAAATGGCAGCTGAAGAAATTGCGAAAGAACAAATACCTTTAAAAGACGTTATTAAATATTTAGAAGATTGTTTCGTTGATTATGAGAGTAGAAAGAAACACAAGCGAGACACGATTAACAGTCTCGAATATTGTGTGGGTTATATATTCGATCGTCATTACAAAGAACAGGAGGGAAAAAACAATGTCACACGGATTCACGGACTTAGGAACAGCGATGCAAGAGGTTTTAAAAAGGGCACAAGCTATGAGCAAGCAATACGAGAAGCAGAACTCGCAAGAAGAACCTTCAACCGTTGAATGCAAAGATTGTAGCGATACTGGCATGATTATCGAATCTAAAGAAGTCGAATATTACGGAAATGTTATTGAAAAAGATTTTGGTCGTCCGTGTCACTGCGTTGAAAAGAAAAGTCTTAAAAATAGATTCAAAAATGCACTCATTCCAGATGAATTTAAAAATGCTAGATTTGATAATTACGAAATTTTCGACAACACAACAAAAACATTGTTTGAAGCAACACAAGAATATTTAAAATCATTCAACGAAATTCTTAGAACAGGAGACAAGCATAATAGCTTAGGGTTTATTGCCGTACTAGGAGAAAGCAGAATCAGATCCATGCAAGGTGAAGCAAGGTATGTCGCAAAAGATAAGCATAATAACTTTGGACTCGGAAAAACACATTTGCAAATTGCAGCCGCTAAGTGGATTTTGAACAATGTTAAAATTCGTGACGAAATAGCACCAGGACAATATTCAAGATATGAACGTGGATGTCGAGTGCTTTGTGTATCAGACATTACCTTCATGGAAGATTTAACAAGTGCACGAATGATGGGTGATGGTGGAGAAACATTAAACAGAATCATCAGCGATGCGATAAAAGTTGACGTTCTCGTTTGGGACGATATGGGAAAATCCAAGTGGTCTGAATCCAAGGAGGGTCTGTATTACAGAATCATCAATGAACGCTACATAAACAAAAGACCGATCATATTCAGTTCAAACGAGGATGAAGGTACTTTATCAGAAAAAATCGGTTACGCTGCATCAAGCCGTTTGTTCGGAATGTGTGGAGACAGATTATACCCAGTTGAAGGCACGGATTACAGGTTGAAAACAGGATAGGAGGAAGGAAAAGTGAGGAAAATCAAGTTTAGAGGTAAGTCAGTAAGGTACGGACTTTGGCTGTATGGAAGTTTAATTAACAATGCGTTTTTTAAGTCAGAAACAACGGAACCTATTCCCTACATCTTGGATTCGGACAGACTGGATGATGATTACGATTGTTGGGAAGATATCGCAAATGAAATGGATAGCTTTTTTAGAGTAATACCTGAATCTGTCGCACAATACACAGGCTTAAAAGACAAGCACGGCAAGGAGATTTATGAGGGGGATATTGTACAGAGGAATATTCATAGAGATGGAGTGAATCCTCGTTATATTACCAGTGTAGTAGCATTTTCTAATGGAGCATTCGGTACAGAAATGGAAAATGGGGCAGTCAATAACTTAAATGTTAACTATTTTAAGACATCCAAAGTGATCGGCAACATATACGAAGACAAACACTTACTAGAAGGTGACCGCTAATGTGTGCATGCGGTGGAACTGGCGGTATCAACATAACTCACAACTGGGGCATAACGTTTCATCCATGCCCCGATACAAATTGCGAGTTTGATAGAAATGAAGCTGATAGGAAATACGAAGAATGGAAAAAGAAAGTGGAGGGATTGCTACATGAACACACGCAACTTCACAATTCCTTATCTTAGACCAGATGAAAAATACATTTTCTGCAATGACGAATTGGAACTAGCTTTTGAAGAAAATGACTTGAAAGAAATCACGGACAAGTGGAATCGTGGATATGACATCGAGTTGATTGCAAAACAACATAAACGAGATCCGGATGAAATATTTCTAGCAATATTCCATCAAGCAAGGAAAAACAAGATTACTAGAAAAATCAATGCTAGAAAGCCGGAAGTGGTTCATCTGAAAATTAAAAAAGACGTTCCGACAGTGATCGAATATGAGGGAAATAGATACATCTTAGATCATAAATACGCATTCGGGAGGAGCAAGAAATGACTGCTATCAAAGTTACTAAGTGTATTCAATGTCACGAAGAAAAACGTATGTTTCCTGAAACATTCTTGTGTGAAGTGTGTTTTATCAAATATTCAACACAATTGCGAGAGAAGTACGGAAAAAGAAAATCCCGTAGGAAAACAGGAGAATTTTCAAAGTGGTTAAAAAAGGCGGAAGAGAATGATGTTAGTCCATCGATGCTCAGATACAGAGTTTACACACTTAGAATGAGTTTTGAGGATGCGATCGAAATGGGAAGAATTAGAAAGGCGGCTTCTCGATGAGGAAAAGAAACCGCAATCCAGTATTACAAAAGAAGTTTGATGAAGGTTACAAGTTAGGATTAGAACACGGAGTACAGAAAGCGACATTGTTTTTTAAAGAGAAGTTTGAGGGGTTAGAAAATGTCGAAGGTATCGGTAAAAAGACGATGAATAAAATCAAAAAACAGCTGGGTGAAAAGTATTTTGAGGGGGGAATAAAAAATGAGTAAAGAACGGTTAGAAAGAATCGTGCATAAAGCAGAGAGAACAGCTTTATTAACCAAGCCGCCTAAGCCATTGGTGACAGTCCCAGATGAAGATTTTGAATGGCTTATCGAACAAGCTGAACGTTATGAAAACTACAAATCTATCACAGAAGATGAAGTTCCTGCTTTGTATGACCGAATAAAAGAACTTGAATCAGAAATCGACACACTTTCAATGGCTCACGACAATGATCAACGTACAATTAAAGAATTGGAAGACCACAAAAGTATTCTACAGTTAAATTTAAATAAAGTTTTAAAGGATAAAAAACGCTTAGAACAACAAAACAAACGCTATCGTGAAGCGATTATTGAAGCGTTACATGGGTTAAAAACCTTGCCATCAGTAGCACCT
>Ga0079225_10000121_pt1 | contig 39597 bp, 41 predicted proteins | sample Poulit2012_FD_76344 | JGI IMG/M metagenome (GOLD analysis project Ga0079225, IMG submission 76344) | Agricultural soil microbial communities from Georgia to study Nitrogen management - Poultry litter 2012 | ecosystem: Environmental > Terrestrial > Soil > Agricultural land | place: USA: Georgia... | reverse complement strand
TGGGAAGTGGGCTCTCGGTGGGAAGTGGGCTCTCGGTGGGAAGTGGGCTCTCGGTGGGAAGTGGGCTCTCGGTGGGGGAGGAGGGGGTGCGGGGGTGCTGGGTCAGCGGGTGGTGCGGCCGAGGAGCTTCCAGGCGGCGGGGAGGAGGCCGGCAGCGGCCGCGGCTTTGATGGCGTCGCCGACGAGGAAGGGCAGCACGCCGAGCGCCAGGGCCTCCCCGAGCCCCACCCCGAGGCTCACCATGAGCCAGGGCACCCCGCCGACATAGACGGCAGCCGTGGACAGCAGGGCGGCGCCGAGCATCGACAGCGGGCGGCGGTCGGCGCGCCGGCGGGCCAGCGACCCGACGAGACCGGCCGCCAGGACGTAGCCGATGATGTAGCCGAAGGAGGCCATCTGCCAGCCGGAGGCCTGCTCGGCGAACCACGGCACCCCGGCCATCCCGGCGAGCAGGTAGAGCCCCATGCTCAGCACGCCGCGCAGCGGGCCGAGCGCCGCACCGACGAGGAGCACCGCGAAGGTGCTCAGGGACAGCGGCACCGGGGTGAAGGGCAGCGGCACGACCACCTGGGCGAGCACACCGGTGAAGGCGGCACCACCGACGACGAGGGCGACGTCGCGGGCCACGCTCGCGGGCAGCGCGTCGCTGAGGACGGCGTGAGGGGTCGTGACGGTCATGGCTGCACCTTCCTGCACGGATCCGGACAGCCACAGGGTAGGCGGGCGCCCACCCACTGGGAAGCGTCGTCCACCTTGCGGTCAGCCGGCGACTGCGGTGCGCGCCCCGGTCGGTGTGCTCACCCGCTCCGGAACCCGGGGCGCGAGCGGGCGTCGGCACCTGGTCCCCACGTGCGGTCAGCCGACGACGGCGGCCCGCACCCCGGTCGGTGTGGTCACCTCGACCCGCGCTCCCGGCGTGAGCCGACGCCCGCGCCGGGTCTCCACCTCGCCGTCGACGCGCACCGCACCGTCGGCGACGAGCTCGCGGGCCTGCGCGCCGGAGTCGGCGAGGGAGGCGAGCTTGAGGAACTGGCCCAGGCGGATCTCCCCGTCGACGGGGACGACGTGCTCGGTCTGCATGCACCGATCATGCCCCGCCGCGGGGTGGACGTCCTGCACGCCTCGCGGCCGCGCCCCCTACGATCGGTGCCATGCTCAGGCGTATCGACCTCCGTGGCACCACCCTGTCGGCCGGCGAGCTCGCGGACGTGCTGCCGCGGGCCACGCTCGACGTCGAGGCGGCGCTCGCCCAGGTGCTGCCGATCATCCAGGACGTCCGCGACCGCGGTGCGGCCGCGCTGCGTGACCTCGCCGAGCGCTTCGACGGCGTCCGGCCGGAGCACCTGCGGGTCCCGGTCGACGCCCTGGAGGAGGCCCTGGCCGGGCTCGACCCGCAGGTGCGCGAGGGCCTGGAGCTGGCCATCGCGCACAACCGCGCCGGGCACCAGGCCCAGCTGCCGAGCGACCGGGACACCGAGATCCTGCCCGGCGGCCACGTCCGCCAGCGCTGGCTGCCGGTCGGCCGGGTGGGGCTGTACGTCCCGGGCGGTCTGGCGGTCTACCCCTCCAGCGTCATCATGAACGTCGTGCCCGCGCAGGTGGCCGGGGTGCGCTCGCTCGCCGTCGCCAGCCCGCCGCAGGCGGAGTTCGGCGGGCTGCCGCACCCGACGATCCTCGCCGCGTGCGCGCTGCTCGGCGTCGAGGAGGTCTACGCCGTCGGCGGTGCGCAGGCGGTGGGGATGTTCGCCTACGGCGCCGCCGGGGAGGAGGGGACGTCCGACGGTGCCGAGCTGTGCGCGCCCGTCGACGTCGTCACCGGTCCCGGCAACATCTACGTCGCGGCCGCCAAGCGGGCGGTCATGGGGCGGGTGGGGATCGACGCCGAGGCCGGGACCACCGAGATCGCCGTGCTCGCCGACGCGAGTGCGGACCCGCGGTTCGTCGCGGCCGACCTCATCTCCCAGGCCGAGCACGACCCGGCGGCCGCCTCGGTGCTCGTCACCGACAGCCCCGAGCTCGCCGACGCCGTCGACGCCGAGATGGAGCGTCAGGTCGCGGCCACGACGCACGCGGAGCGGGTCCGCACGGCACTCACCGGCCCACAGTCCGGCACCGTCCTCGTCACCGACGTCGAGCAGGGGCTGGCCGTGTGCGACGCCTACGGGGCCGAGCACCTCGAGGTGCAGACAGTGGACGCCGCTGCCGTGGCGGCGCGGGTCCGCAACGCCGGGGCGATCTTCGTCGGTCCCTACAGCCCGGTGCCGCTCGGCGACTACCTCGCCGGCTCCAACCACGTCCTGCCCACGGGCGGGACGGCACGGTTCGCCGCCGGCCTGAGCGTCATGGCGTTCCTCAAGCCGGTGCAGGTGGTGGAGTACGACGACGCGGCGCTGCGGAAGGTGGCCGAGCCGCTGCGGGCGCTGGCGGTCTCCGAGGACCTGCCCGCCCACGCCGACGCCGTCGACGTCCGCTTCGGGTAGCCCGGCCGTCGTCCGGCGGGGGCGCGCGTCCACGTCAGGCGGGGGAGAGGATCTCCATACCGGGCAGGTTGCGCAGCACGCCGTAGCCGATGACGAGGGCGGCCAGCGCGTACAGCGTCCACGCGGGGGCGAGCCCGGGACGGGGGCGTCCGGACCACAGCCGCGCCGCCCAGCGGACGAAGCCGACGACGAGCCCGACGAGCGCCCCGGTCGCCAGCGGGTTGCGGTCCAGCGCGGTCGCCACGTCGAGGTGGGTGAGGGCGTGCAGCGCACGGAGGGAGCCGCAGCCGGGGCAGTACCAGCCGGTGAGGTAGAGGAACGGGCAGGTCGGGTAGTTGCCCGAGGCGTTCGGGTCGCGCAGGTGGATGACGACGGCAGCGGCGAGGGTGCCGACGAACACGGCCGCGGGCAGCGCCATGCGGCGTGCCCGCGGCCGGGTGTCGACTGCTGCGGTGGTCACCAGGACGACATGCTCAGGGCGCCGCCGATCACCAGGACGATGTACAGCACGAGGACCGCGGCGCCGACCACGGCGGCCCAGATCGCGAACTGCTTGGCCTTCTCCGAGGACTCGTGCGCCCCGGCGAAGTCACCCATCTGCCACTTGGAGTTGACCTGCGCGGCGAAGACGATCGAGACGATGCCCAGCGGCAGGCAGCAGAAGAGCGTGGTGAGGATCGCCCACACCAGGTGGTTCGGCGGTGGCGGCGTCATGCCTCCCGGAGCCTGGCCCATCGGACCCGGCGGCGGGCCACCGGGACCGCCGGGAGGTGGTGGAGGGTAGCCACCGTCGTATTGCGACACGAGATCTCCTTGTGCTGCTCGGGTGCGGTGTCCCGCCGCGGCGGGACCTCTGGCGACGGACGGGGCCCGCTCGGGCCGCCGTCCGCGGGTGAGCGTATCGTGCTTCCCCGACCCGCCGGCCGTACCGTCGCTCATCCGGGACACGGGGTTGCACGCGGCTGCGGCGACCCGCACGCTGGAGCGGTGCGGTGACGGCGAGCCCGGCCGTGCCTGGGGCCAACCGCCTCGCCCGGTCACGGACCGGGATCACCACCCGAGAGGACCCGTATGCGTTCCATCCCCTGGCTGGCGGCCACCGCCGCCGCCGTGCTCCTCGCCCTCGCCGGCTGCTCCGGCAGTGACGACCCGGCCGAGACGGAGACGCCCACGGCCGAGGAGTCCGCCGCGCAGGACGACGCCGCCCCGCAGGCTCCCGAGCCGGACCTCGACGGTGTCCCGGACGTCGTCGCCGAGGTCGACGGCGTGCCGATCACCCGCGAGGAGTTCGTCCCGGCCTACGAGCGACAGCTCTCGCGGGCCTTCCAGCAGGCGCAGATGACCGGCACCGAGCTCGACCAGGCGACGCTGCGGCAGGAGACCGCCGACGGCCTGGTCGACACCCAGCTGCTCCTCGCCGAGGCCGAGGCGCGGTCGATCGAGGCGACCCCGGAGGACGTCGAGGCCGCCGCCCAGGACATCGCCACGAGCTACGGGATGGCCTCCGCGGAGGAGTTCTACACCGCGCTCGAGGAGGAGGAGGGCATGGCCCGAGAGGAGGCCGAGGCCCAGGTCCAGCGGCAGACCACGCTCGAGCTGCTCTTCACCGACGAGGCGGGAGAGTACACCCCGTCGCAGGAGGAGGTCCAGGAGCTCTACGACACCGCGGTTGCCCAGGCCGAGGGGGCCGAGGGGGGCGGTGCCGGCGAGATCCCGCCGCTGGAGGAGGTGCAGCCGCAGATCGAGGAGCAGCTGCGCCAGCAGCACCGCAACGAGGCCGTGGTCGCGCTCCTCGAGCAGCTGCGCGCCGATGCCGACATCGTCGTCCACCTGGAGAACGTCAGCTGACGACCGCGGCGTACAGCTCGGCGAAGCGGGCCGTCCGCTCGGCGTAGTAGTCCCACCGGCCCGCGACCGGTTCGAGCGTCGGCCCGGTCGTGGGGGCGGCGCGCCGGACGTCCGGGGCGACCGTGTCCAGCGCGAGCAGGGCGGTGCCGTGCAGGGTGGAGCGCTTGATCGTCACCGGAGTCACCGGGGCGCCGGTGAGGTCGGCGAGCAGCTGGAGCAGACCCGGCAGGTCCTGGCTCACCCGTCCGCTCGCCAGCACCTGCTGCGGCCGGCCGGCGACCTCGGTGAGCACCGCCACCACCCGCCCGTAGGTGAGGAGCACCCCCTCCAGCACACCGCGGGCGAGGGACGCCGGGGTGGTGACCGCCGAGACCCCGGCGAGCACGGCACGGGCGCCCGACGCCCAGCCCGTGCTGCGCTCGCCGCTGAGGAACGGCAGGACCAGCGGGGTCGTGGGGTCCGGGTCGGCGGCGAGCACGGCGTCGAGGTCGACGTCGTCGAGGCGCAGCGTCTCCTCCAGCCAGGTCACCGCGCGGCCGACGTCGTTGAGCGCCCCACCCAGCAGTGCCGAGCTCGCGTCGGCCCGGTAGGCCCACAGCCCGGACGGCACCCGGGGGAAGTCCGCCGGCACCCGCACGCGCACCGCGCCGCTGGTGGCGAAGGAGGCGACGACCGTGCCCTCGGTGCGGGCGCCGGTCCCGACGTTGGCCGCGTACCCGTCCGCGACCACCGGGAACCACACGGCGCCCTCGAGGACGGGGTGCGGCGAACGCTCCCCGGTGAACGGCCGGTCCGGGTGCTGGACGGGGGAGAGGGTGTCGGCGGTGACGCCGGCGACGGCGAGCATCTGCGGGTCCCAGTCGCCGGTGCGGCGGTCGAGCAGCCCGGTCCACGCGGCCGTCGTGGTGCCGACCACCGCGGTGCCGGTGAGCCGCAGCGCGAGCAGCTCCCCGAGGGAGAGCCACCGGGCCACCTCGGCGGTGAGCCCCGGCTCGGTCTCGCGCAGCCAGCGCAGCCGCGCGGGCAGGTAGCTCGTGTGCAGGCGGCAGCCGGTCCGCTCCTGCACGGCCGCCTCGTCGAGCTCGGCACGCAGCGCGGCCACCTGCGGCGCACACCGGGAGTCGGCGTAGGTGTAGCAGGGCGTCAACGGCACACCGGCGGCGTCGACCCCCACGAGCGAGGAGGCGAAGGTGTCGGTCGCCACCGCGGCGACCCGCCCGGCGAGGTCCGGCCGGGCCACCGCGGCGATGATCTCCTCCACCTCGGCGAGCACCTGGAGCGGGTCGATGACCGAGGTCCCGTCGGCAGCCGTGGTGAAGGAGTGCGGCACCTTGTGCCGCAGGCCCGCCACGGGCAGACCGCGGGCGTCGTACACTCCGCCGCGGCTCCCCGTCGAGCCGACGTCGACGGCGAGGACGAGCGGGTCGACCGCCTCACGGAGCTCGACGCTGAACCTGGCCATGGCACCCCTCCGGTCGGTCCTGTCCGATGGTAGGGCCGCAGACCCCGCTCGTCGCCCGCTGCGGGCGGTGCGGTCAGCGCTGGGCGAGGACGAAGGGATGGACGGCGGCCGCCCCGGCGAGCCGCAGCAGCCGGGCGGCGACCGTCAGCGTCCAGCCGCTGTCGGTGTAGTCGTCGACGAGGAGCACGGTGCGCCCGGGCAGGCCGGCGAGCGCGGCGTCGCCCAGGTCCAGCCGGAGCCGCCGGTGGACGGTGGCCAGCCGGGTGGCGGAGTTGACGTCGTGGCGCCCCGGCGGCAGGTCCGGGTCGGGGGAGACCGCCCCGACGAACGGCACCCCGGCGAGGTGCGCGACGCCCCGGGCGAGGTGGGTGACCAGCCGCGGACGGGTTGCCGACGCGACGACGACGACGCCGTCGACGCTGCCCCCGGACTCCCGCAGCGCCGCGAGCTGGTCGGCCAGCACCCGCTCCACCGGCCCGCGGAGCGAGGCGGGGAGCTCGCCGTCGTGGCCGCCGCGGGCCTCGCTGCCCGGCTCCCGGCCCGGGCCCGGCTCGAGCATCTCGCGCAGCGCCGCCGACCAGCCGAGCCCGTCGAGGCGGGCCACCGCCCGGCCCGCGGCGGCCTGCTCCTCGGCGGGGATGCGCCCACGCAGCGGGACCCCGACCGTCTCCATCCCGGTGGGCCACTGGCGCCGTGCGGCCACGTCCACCCCGGGGCGGTCGAGTGCGGCGCGGGCGGCCTGGACCCGTCGGCCGTCGACGGTGGTGTCCAGCTCCAGGCCGCCGCACAGGTCGCAGCGGCCGCAGCGCCAACCGTCGGCCAGGTCGGGGTCGGAGAGCTGGGCGCGGAGGAAGGCCATCCGGCACTCGCCCGGACCGAGCCGGACGTAGTCGAGCATCGCCCGCTGCTCCCGCTCGCGGGCGGCATCGACCCGGGCGTACCGCTCGGCGTCGTACTCCCACGGCTGGCCGGTGGCCCGCCAGCCGCCGGGGACCCGCTCCACTGCACCGTCGACGTCGAGCACCTTGAGCATCGTCTCCAGCCGGGTGCGGCGCAGGTCGACGAGCGGTTCGAGCCGGGCGGTGGACAGCGGCTCGTCCCCGAGCGTGGCGAGCACCTCGCGCACGGCGTGCTCGGGCGGGAAGGCGAGGGACCCGAAGTAGGCCCAGATCTCCCGGTCCTCCGGGGCGGGGAGGAGGACGACGTCGGCGCGCTGGACACCGCGGCCGGCGCGTCCCACCTGCTGGTAGTAGGCGATGGGGGAGGACGGGGCACCGAGGTGGACGACGAAGGCGAGGTCGGGCTTGTCGAAGCCCATCCCGAGGGCGGAGGTCGCCACGAGCGCCCGCAGCCGGTTGGTGCGCAGGTCCTCCTCGAGCTGCTCGCGACGGGCCGGCTCGGTGCGCCCAGTGTAGGCGTCCACCGCCAGCCCCGCCGCGCGGAGCTGCTCGGCGACCTGCTCGGCCTGGGCGACGGTCAGGGTGTAGACGATGCCCGACCCCTCCCAGGCCGCGACCCGCTCGGCGAGCCACGCCACCCGGCTCGCCTGGTCGGGCAGCTCCACGACGCCGAGGTGGAGGGACTCGCGGTCCAGCGAGCCCCGCAGCACGAGGACGTCGCCTTCCCCGGTGCCGAGCTGCTCGGCGACGTCGGCGCTGACGCGGTCGTTCGCCGTCGCGGTGGTCGCCAGCACCGGCACCCCGTGGGGCAGGTTCTCCAGCAGGGTGCGGATGCGGCGGTAGTCGGGCCGGAAGTCGTGGCCCCAGTCGGAGATGCAGTGCGCCTCGTCGACGACGACGAGCCCGGCCTCGGCGGCGAGCCCGGGCAGGACGTCGCGGCGGAAGCCGGGGTTGTTCAGCCGCTCCGGTGAGCACAGGACGACGTCCACCGTGCCGGCGGCGATCGCCGCGTGGACCTCGTCCCACTCCGTGACGTTGGCGGAGTTGATGGTGACCGCCCGGATCCCGGCCCGGGCGGCCGCCGCGATCTGGTCGCGCATGAGCGCGAGCAGCGGTGAGACGATGATCGTCGGCCCGGCCGGCGGACGGCCCTCGACCCCGGCGCGCAGGAGCGCGGTGGCGACGAAGTACACCGCCGACTTGCCCCAGCCGGTGCGCTGCACCACGAGCGCCCGCCGGCGGTGGACCACCAGCGCCTCGATCGCCCGCCACTGGTCCTCCCGGAGCCGGGCGTCGGGGCGGCCCACCAGCGCCTGCAGCGCTGCCTGGGCGCGGTCGTGCGCGGTGCGGGCCTGCGTGTCGCTCATGTCGCCTCCTGCCTCCACCCTGGCACGTCCGACCGACACCGGCCGCCGTCCACACCATGGGACGGACCTGTGATGTGGGTCGCATCGGGGCGAATTCCGCAACAGGTGTGTTGCGTTGTGAAACCCAGCAACGGCGCGGAGTCGCCGCCGAAGAGCCACCCGATTTACGCAACGGCGCCGGCGCCTAAATAGGCCGTGAGGCTTGTAGGTAAGCCTTACCTAAGCGTTAGATTGGCCCCACCGGGCCCCGGCACGGCGCCACCGGGCCCGCCCAGGACTCATCCGATCCGAAGGACACCCATGAGCATCGCCTCACTCGTTCGTCGCCCGGCACGACTGGCCGGGGCGGCGGTCGTCGCGGCGCTGGCGCTGACCGCCTGCGGCGGCGCCGACGCAGCCGACACCGACACCGGCACCGGCACCGGCACCGAGGGCACCGCCACCACCGTCGAGGTCGAGGACAACAACGGCGTCCACACCGTCACGACGCCGCCGCGGTCCGTCGTCGTCACCGACAACCGGACCTTCGAGACCCTCGCCGACTGGGGGGTCGAGCCGACCGCCGCGGCGGTGGCGCTCATGCCCGACACGGTCACCTTCGCCAACCAGGACTCGGTCATCGACCTGGGCAACCACCGCGAGCCCGACCTCGAGGCCGTCGTCGCGGCCGAGCCCGACCTCATCGTCAACGGCCAGCGCTTCGCCGAGTACCACGACGACTTCGTCTCCCTCGTGCCCGACGCGGTGGTCCTGGAGCTCGACCCCCGGGACGGCGAGCCCTTCTTCGACGAGCTCAAGCGCCAGACGACCACGCTGGGTGAGATCTTCGGCAAGCAGGCCGAGGCCGCCGAGCTCGTCGCAGACCTCGAGGCCGCGATGGACCGCGTCGCCGCTGCCTACGACCCGGCCGACACCGTCATGGCGGTCAACACCTCCGGCGGCCAGATCGGCTACCTCGCCCCCGGCGTCGGTCGCACCCTGGGCCCGGTGTTCGACGCCTTCGGCATGACCCCCGCGCTCGTCGTCGACGGTGCGAGCGACGACCACCAGGGCGACGACATCTCCGTCGAGGCGATCGCCGACGCGAACCCGGACTGGATCCTCGTCATGGACCGGGACGCGGCGGTGGCGGCCGACGACGCCGAGTACCGGCCGGCGGCGGAGATCCTCGAGGGCTCCGAGGCGCTCGCCGGGGTCACCGCCGTGCAGGAGGGCAACATCGTCTACATGCCCGCGGACACCTACACCAACGAGGGCATCCAGACCTACACCGAGTTCTTCGACGCCCTGGCCGCCGCCCTCGAGGCGGCCGGCTGACACACCCGGCGGTGGGGCCGGCCCCGCGCCGGTCCCACCGCCGTACCCCGACCGAACGGCAGACGACCTTGACCACCAGCAGCACGCAGCCACGCACCGCGGGCCGGCTCTTCGACCGCAAGCTCCTCCTCGGGCTCGCGGTCGTCGCCGTCCTGCTGGTCCTGTCGCTGGTCACCGGCGTCTACGACGTCTTCGGCGCCGAGGACGGCGCGGAGATGTTCGCCATCACCCGGGTGCCGCGCACCATCGCGCTCGTCCTCGCCGGCGCCGCGATGGCGATGTCCGGCCTGGTCATGCAGCTGCTCACGCAGAACCGCTTCGTGGAGCCGACGACGACGGGCACCACCGAGTGGGCGGGGCTGGGCCTGCTCGCCGTGACGATCCTCGTGCCCGGCGCGAGCATCGCCTCCCGCATGGTCGGCGCCATCGTCGCGGCCTTCGTCGGGACGATGTTCTTCTTCCTCTTCCTGCGCCGGGTCTCGCTGCGCTCCTCGCTCATCGTCCCGATCGTCGGGATCATGCTCGGCGCCGTCGTCGGGTCGGTCTCCACCTTCATCGCGCTGCAGACCGACATGCTCCAAAACCTCGGGATCTGGTTCGCGGGAAGCTTCACCTCGGTGCTGCGCGGCCACTACGAGCCGCTGTGGATCGTCGCCGTCGTGGTCGTCGCCGTGTTCATCGCGGCCGACCGGTTCACCGTGGCCGGCCTGGGTGAGGAGATCGCCACCAACGTCGGCCTCAACTACAACCGGGTCGTGCTGCTCGGCACCGGGCTCATCGCCGTCGCCTCGGGCGTCGTCACCGTCGTCGTCGGCAACCTGCCCTTCCTTGGGCTCATCGTCCCCAACGTCGTGTCCATGTTCCGGGGGGACGACCTGCGCAGCAACCTGCCCTGGGTGTGCCTCCTCGGCGTCGCGGTGGTCGCGGCGTGCGACCTCGTCGGGCGGACCATCATCGCGCCCTTCGAGGTGCCGGTCTCCCTCGTCCTGGGTGTCGTCGGGGCCGCCGTCTTCGTCCTCCTCATCCTCCGGCAGCGGCGCCGTGGTTGACGTCCTGCCGGTCTGGCGCCCCAATCCGCGCCGCTCCTCGGCCCCGATCCGGATGTCCGGACCGCTGCCGACGGCCAAGGTGCGCCGGCGCTACTGGATCGTGCTCACCGGGCTGGGCGTGCTCGCCCTGGTCTTCGCCGCCGGGCTCATCGCCTGGGACAACCCGATGCCGGTGGGGAGCGACGGGTTCTGGCGGATCGCCCAGCTGCGGGTGAAGAACGTCGTCGTCATGGCGATCGTCGCCCTGTGCCAGGCGATCGCCACGGTGAGCTTCCAGACGGTGACGAACAACCGCATCATCACGCCGTCGATCATGGGCTTCGAGTCGCTGTACATCGCGGTCCAGACCTCGGCGGTGTACTTCCTCGGCGCCGCCGGGATCATCTCGCTCACCGGCCTGCCCCAGTTCGCCATGCAGGTGGCGCTCATGGTGGGCCTGGCGGTGGCGCTCTACGGCTGGCTGCTGTCGGGCCGCTACGGCAACCTCCACGTGATGCTGCTCATCGGCATCATCATCGGCGGCGGCCTCGGGTCGGTGTCGACGTTCATGCAGCGTCTGCTCACCCCGAGCGAGTTCGACGTCCTCACCGCCCGGCTCTTCGGGTCGGTCTCCAACGCCGACGCCGGCGACCTGCCGCTGGCCGTGCCGCTGTGCCTGGTGGCGGGGACGCTGCTGTGGATCCGGGCCAAGCGGCTGAACGTCATGGCGCTGGGCCGGGACGCGACGACCGGCCTGGGGCTCAACCACCGCGCCGAGCTCATCAAGGTGCTCGTCCTCGTCGCCGTGCTCGTCGCCGTCTCGACGGCGCTGGTGGGCCCGATGACCTTCTTCGGGTTCCTCGTCGCGACGCTGGCCTACCAGCTCGCCGACACCCACGACCACCGTTACGTCTTCCCGGTCGCCGTCCTCACCGGCTTCGTCGTCCTCGCCGGTGCCTACTTCGTGATGAACCACGTCTTCTACGCCCAGGGCGTGGTGTCGATCATCATCGAGCTGGTCGGCGGCTCCGTCTTCCTCGTCGTCATCCTGAGAAAGGGACGCCTGTGATCACCCTGACCGACGTGCGCAAGGACTACAGCAGCGAGGTCTGCATCGGCCCGGTCGACCTGCGCATCCCCGCCGGGGGCATCACCGCGCTCATCGGCCCCAACGGGGCGGGCAAGTCCACTCTCCTGACGATGATCGGCCGGCTCCTCGGCCTCGACTCCGGGACCATCGAGATCGCCGGCTACGACGTCACGACCACCGCGTCGAAGGACCTGGCCAAGATCGTCTCGGTGCTGCGCCAGGAGAACCACTTCGTCACCCGCCTCACCGTACGCCAGCTCGTCGCCTTCGGCCGCTTCCCCTACACGAAGGGCCGGCTGACCAAGGTCGACGAGGAGCTCATCAGCCAGGCCATCGACTTCCTCGAGCTGTCCGACCTGGAGAACCGCTACCTCGACGAGCTCTCCGGCGGCCAGCGCCAGCGCGCCTACGTGGCCATGGTGCTGTGCCAGGACACCGAGTTCGTCCTGCTCGACGAGCCGCTGAACAACCTCGACATGCGCCACTCGGTGCAGATGATGCAGCATCTCAGGCGCGCCGCCACCGAGCTGGGCCGCACGATCGTCATCGTCCTCCACGACATCAACTTCGCCAGCCGGTACGCCGACTACATCTGCGCGGTCAAGGACGGTCGGATCGCCGAGTTCGGCCCGTGCGAGGAGATCATGACCGAGCCGGTGCTCACCCGCGTCTTCGACACCCCGGTCCAGGTCATCGACGGGCCGCACGGCCCGCTCGCCGTCTACTTCTGAGGCGAGAGGGTGGCGCGCGCGCGTGGGCGGACGCGGGCGATCGGCCCACGCCGGTCGCCGTAGACTGCAGGACGTGTCCGTGACCTCCCTTCCCGTCCGGCCCGACCTCGCCGGACTCACCCCCTACGGCGCACCTCAGCTCGACGTGCCCGTGCTGCTCAATGTCAACGAGAACCCGCACCCACCCTCGGAGCAGGTCGTCCGCGACATCGCCGACGCCGTCGCCGAGGCCGCCCGCGGGCTCAACCGCTACCCGGATCGCGAGTTCCGCCGGCTGCGCACCGACCTCGCCGAGTACCTCCACGTCGAGTCCGGCGCCACCGGCCTGCGCGCGGAGAACATCTGGGCGGCCAACGGCTCCAACGAGGTCATGCTCCACGTGCTCCAGGCCTTCGGCGGCCCGGGCCGCACCGCGCTGTCCTTCGCGCCGACGTACTCGATGTACCCCGAGTACGCCCGGGACACGATGACCGGCTGGGTCACCGGACGCCGCGAGGAGGACTTCACCCTCGACCCCGAGCACGCCGTCGCCCAGCTGCGCGAGCACCGGCCCGCCGTCGTGCTCCTCGCCAGCCCGAACAACCCGACCGGCACCGCGTTGCCGCTGGACACCGTCGAGGCGATCGCCGCCGCCGCCCGGACCACCGGGCCCGACGGCCCGGACGGTGCCCCGAGCGCCTCCGTCGTCGTCGTCGACGAGGCCTACGCGGAGTTCCGGCGGGCCGGCACCCCCAGCGCGCTGAGCCTCCTCGACCGGCACCCCCACCTCGCGGTGGCCCGCACCATGTCCAAGGCGTTCGGGCTCGCCGGGGCACGGGTGGGCTACCTCGCGGCCGCACCGGAGCTCGTCGACGTGCTCCGCGTCGTCCGCCTGCCCTACCACCTGTCCGCCGTCACCCAGGCGGTGGCCCGGGCCGCGCTGCGCCACCGCGGTGAGCTCATGGCCCAGGTGGCCGAGCTGCGCGCCGAGCGCGACCGGTGCGTCGACTGGCTGCGCGAGCAGGGCTTCACGGTGGCCGACTCCGACGCGAACTTCGTCCTCTTCGGTCCGTTCGAGGACCGGGAGCAGGTGTGGCAGGGGCTGCTCGACCGGGGTGTTCTCATCCGGGTCGTCGGTCCGCCAGGATGGCTGCGGGTATCGATCGGTACCGCGGCGGAGATGGCCGCCTTCCGGGCGGCGCTACAGGAGGTGCTCGGGCAGTGAGTGCACAGCAGGCGCGGACGGCGCGCGTGGAGCGGACGACGTCGGAGTCGAGCGTCGTCGTCGAGCTCGACCTGGACGGGACCGGCCGGACGGACATCTCGACCACCGTCCCCTTCTACGACCACATGCTCACGGCGCTGGGCAAGCACTCGCTCATCGACCTCACCGTGCAGGCCACCGGTGACATCCACATCGACGTCCACCACACCGTCGAGGACGTCGCCATCACCCTGGGCCAGGCGCTGCGCCAGGCGCTGGGCGACAAGCGGGGCATCACCCGCTTCGGCGACGCCTACGTGGCGATGGACGAGACGCTGGCCCAGGCGGTCGTCGACCTGTCCGGCCGCCCCTACCTCGTGCACAGCGGGGAGCCGGCCGGCCAGGAGTACCACCTCATCGGCGGGCACTTCACCGGGGCGCTGACGCGGCACGTCTTCGAGTCCATCGCCCACCACGCCGCGATCACCCTGCACGTGCGGCTCATCACCGGGCGCGACCCCCACCACATCGTCGAGGCGCAGTTCAAGGCGCTCGCGCGGGCGCTGCGCGTCGCCGTCGAGCCCGACCCCCGCGTCGAGGGGATCCCGTCCACCAAGGGTGCGCTGTGAGCGAGGTCCCCGCGGTAGCCGTCGTCCTCACCCCGGTGGCCTCCGCACCCGCGCTCGCCGGGCTGTGCGCGATGTCCGACGTCGACGTCCACGTCGTCCCCTCCTGGTCCGGGGCCGTCGCGGTGGTCGAGCTGGAGCGGCCCGAGCCCGCCGGCGACTGGGACATCGGCGAGCTCCTCGCCGCCACCGGCGAGCAGGTCCCGCCGCAGGCCGACGAGGTCGCCAAGGCGCTGTCGCGGCTGACCAAGACCGGCGTCGTGCTCATCACCGCCTCGCTCACCACCGACTCCGGGGTCGAGCAGGGGCTGTCCGGGCAGCTCACCGCCTGGCGCTACGCCGGCGGGGAGCAGGGGGAGCAGGTCGCGGTGGGCCTCGTCCTCGCGGGCGCCGACGACGTCGTGGAGGACATCGTCCTGGGCCGGGTGCGGGTCACCGACGTCCCCGGCCACCAGCGCTCGGGCGACCTGCCCCGGTGGAAGGCGGCGCGCATGTTCGCCAAGGGGCTGCGCCGCCGGCAGCCGTGAGGCACCGGTCACGGGCGCACCGCACGCCCGCCGGCGAGGGTAGACTTCCCCGGTGACCAGCCAGCCGAACGTCGTCGTCCTCGACCACGGCTCGGGCAACGTCCGCTCCGCCGTCCGCGCCCTCGAGCACGCCGGCGCACAGGTCGAGCTCACCTCCGACCCGGAGCTCGTCGCGGACGCCGACGGCCTCGTCGTCCCCGGTGTGGGCGCCTTCGCCGCCGTCATGCGCCAGCTGCGCGAGGTGGGCGGGCCCCGCATGATCGAGCGCCGCCTCGCCGGCGGACGTCCCGTCCTGGGCATCTGCGTGGGCATGCAGGTGATGTTCGCCAGCGGCAACGAGCACGGCGAGCACGCCTCCGGCCTGGACCAGTGGCCCGGCACCGTCGACCGCCTGGACGCCCCGATCGTCCCGCACATGGGCTGGTCCCCGGTCCGGGTCCCCGAGGGCAGCACCCTCTTCGCCGGGCTGGCCGACGAGCGCTTCTACTTCGTCCACTCCTACGCCGTCCAGCAGGACCCGGCCGCCGCCTACGACGCCGACTCCCCGCTCGACCCGCCGCTGGTGACCTGGGCCGAGCACGGCACCCCGTTCGTCGCGGCGGTGGAGAACGGCGCGCTGTCCGCCACCCAGTTCCACCCCGAGAAGTCCGGCGATGCCGGAATCCAGCTGCTCCGCAACTGGCTGAGCACCCTGCGCTGACGCGCCCCGTGCGCGGGCGCACCGACCAAGGAGATCAACGTATGTCCCGCCTTGAGCTGCTTCCCGCCGTCGACGTCGTCGACGGCCAGGCCGTCCGCCTCGTCCAGGGCGAGGCCGGCTCGGAGACCTCCTACGGCGACCCGCACGAGGCCGCCCGCACGTGGGTGGAGCAGGGCGCGGAGTGGATCCACCTCGTCGACCTCGACGCCGCCTTCGGCCGCGGCTCGAACGCCGAGCTGCTCGCGAACATCGTCGCCGACCTCGACGTCGCCGTCGAGCTGTCCGGCGGCATCCGCGACGACGAGAGCCTGGCCCGGGCGCTGGACACCGGCGCCAAGCGGGTGAACCTCGGCACCGCCGCGCTGGAGGACCCGGAGTGGACCGCCCGGGTCATCGCCGAGCACGGTGACCGCATCGCCGTCGGGCTCGACGTCCGCGGCACGACGCTGGCCGCCCGCGGCTGGACCCGGGAGGGCGGGGACCTGTGGGAGGTGCTCGCCCGGCTGGACGCCGACGGCTGCGCCCGCTACGTCGTCACCGACGTCACCAAGGACGGCACCCTGCGCGGCCCGAACCTCGACCTGCTGCGCCAGGTGTGCGAGCGCACCGACGCCCCGGTCGTCGCCTCCGGCGGGGTGTCCTCGCTGGAGGACATCGCGGCGCTGCGCTCGCTGGTGGGCATCGGCGTCGAGGGCGCCATCGTCGGCAAGGCGCTCTACGCGGGCGCCTTCACCCTCCCGGAGGCGCTGGACGTCGCGGGGCGCCCGTGAGCCCGCTGCCGCCCGAGATGATGCCGCGGGGCACACCCGGCGGGGTCACCGACTCCGCCGGTCAGCCATGGGCGGGCCGCGTGCTGCGGCCCAACCCGTTCTCCGGTGACGACGGCAGCGCCCCGCCGCGACTGGCGGCCGCGCTGGCGCTGGACGACGAGACGGAGCGGATGCGTGCGGTGACCGACGCGCTGCGCGAGGAGCGGGTGCTCGTCCCCGTCGTGGCCCACGAGCACCCCGGCCGGGACGCGGACGGCGGGGTCGCCGGCCACACCAAGCACGGCAGCGACGACCCCCAGGGCGACGCGTGCGCCTCGGCGGCCATGGTCTCGGTGCGCACCCCGGACGGACGGGCGGCCCTGCCGGTCTTCAGCTCGGTGGACAACCTCGTCGCCTGGAAGGCCGATGCGCGGCCGGTCCCCGTCGAGGGGGCTCGGGCGGCCCTCGCCGCCGTCTCCGACGCCGACTCCCTCGTCGTCCTCGACCCCGCCGGACCGACCACCGTGCTGCTCGGCCGGCCGGCCGTGTGGGCGGTCGTGGAGCGGCGCGAGTGGGTGCCCTCGTGGGTGGACCCCGAGCTGCCCGCCGTGGCCGCCGCCGCGCTGCGCGGTATCACCGAGCTGCTCGGCGTGCGGCTGGAGCGGGGGAGCCGCAGCGAGCTGCGTGCGGTGCTCGCCGTCGCCGACGACCTCGACCGGGAGCAGGTCACCCGGGTGGTCGCCCGGGCCCAGGAGGCGCTCGCCGGGGACCCGGTGCTCGCCGACCGGGTCGACTCCCTCGAGCTCTACCCGGTGGCCGTGGCGGGCTGACCCGCGCCCGGCGGCAGCGGCCCCGGCCGAGGCCGGAAGACCGCCGGCTGCTCCGGCTCAGTCGCCCTCGGTGGGTGCGTCGGAGCTGCCGGGCGCGGTGGGCTCGCCGGGTGCTGTCGGCTCGGTGTCCCGGCACGAGGTGATCGGCTCGAAGGCGTCCTCGTCGAGGAGGTCGTGCAGGGTGCTCACCGGCACCATGTAGCCGTTGCCCCACGCGTCCATCGCGTAGACGACACCGACGACGGCGCCCTCGCTGTTGAGCACCGCGCTGCCCGAGGAGCCGTGGTCGACCTCGGCGTTGGTCCGGCCGACCAGCCCGAGGTCCGAGCCCAGCGTGTCCAGCTCGTAGCCCAGCACCTTGCCGGACGCGGTGGTGAGCTGTCCGCCGCGCGGGTAGCCGACGACGGTCACCTCCTCACCGACGGCGGCGTCGATCTCCGCCAGGCCGGGCACGGTCGGGAGCGGCTCGGCGGTGCGGAGCAGGGCGAGGTCGGCGACGTCGGTGACACCGGCGGAGACGGCGTCGATCTCCCGGCCGTCGTAGGTGGTCACCTGGAGCCGGTCGGCGTCGGCGACGACGTGCCGGTTGGTGATGACGGTGCGTTCGTCGAGCGCGAACCCCGAGCCGGTGGCCAGCGTCGCGCAGCCCACGTTGCGGATCCGCACGGCCATCCGCTCGGCCGCGTCGACGCCGTCGGGGGACAGGGCACCGGGGTCGGCGACGTGCGGGGTCTCGACCTCGGGCACGAAGTCCGAGGGCAGCTCGTCGGGCATCGACGGCACCGCACCGCAGCCGGCGAGCAACGCCAGTGCCGCCAGCCCGGTCACCGTGCGGCGGGCGGCGCTCACCCGTCGCCCAGCCTCTCCTGCAGGCTCCGGTTCGCGTCCGCCGCGATCGCGCACAGCTGGGCCGCCTCGCTGCGCAGCTGCGCCAGGTCGACCGCCGGCTCGGTCGGTTCCGGCTCCGCGGTGGCGTCGGGGTCGGGGGTGGGGCTGCCTCCGGGCGTGGCGCTCGGCGTGGGCCGGGGCCGGGCGGCCTCCTCGAGATGCGTGATGAGCGTCTCCTGGCTGGCGATGCACTCGTCCATCGACGCGGTCACGGTACTGGCCGCGAGCAGCACCTGCGCCTGGTACTCGGCGACCTGCCGTTGGACCTCCCGGTCGTCCCCGGTCTGGGCGACGGCGTCGGCAAGCTCGTGGATCTGCTCCTGGGCGCCGTCGAGCTGGCTCTCCACGAGGGCCAGGGTGCTGCGCGACTCCTCCAGGTCGGCGCGGGTGCGGGCGAGCTCCTCACCCAGCTCGTACCCGGTGCCCTCGAGCGAGTCGGCCCGCTCCTGCCAGGCGCGCGCCACGGCGAGGAGGTAGCCGGAGGCGGCGAGCGACAGGAGGAGGGCTATGGTGAGCAGGACGACGGGCCAGCGGGCCCGGCGCCGGTGATCTTGCGCACGCACCGGCCCGGTCGCCGCCAGATCCGGCGGGAACTCCGCGGGCACGCTCGGGACGGGGACCTCGGTGGTCCCCCGATCCCCCTGCGTCCGGCTGCTCATACGTGGTAGTGTCTCAGACTGACCGGCCGGGACGTACGTTCCGGCGTGCAAGCGGAGTGTTCTCCCACCTTGTCTCGACCGTCTCACCCGAGCGACAGAGGCTGGGTCCCGGTCGCTGGGGGCTCCGGCCCTCGGCACGGCTCCGGCCGTGCAGCGACCCTGTGAGGCCTCCGTGCGCACCTGCGGACGGAGGCCTTCTTCGTGCGCAGCCAGCGACGAGCAGGAGGAGCAGCACATCAGCGAGCCCCGTATCAACGACCGCATCCGGGTCCCGGAGGTCCGCCTCGTGGGACCGGGTGGGGAGCAGGTGGGTGTCGTCCGCGTCGAGGACGCCCTGCGTCTGGCCCAGGAGGCCGACCTCGACCTCGTCGAGGTCGCCCCGAACGCGCGCCCGCCCGTGGCCAAGCTCATGGACTACGGCAAGTTCAAGTACGAGTCGGCCCAGAAGGCGCGCGAGGCGCGGCGCAACCAGGCACACACCTCGCTCAAGGAGATCCGGTTCCGCCTGAAGATCGACCCCCACGACTACGCGACCAAGAAGGGGCACGTCGAGCGCTTCCTCAAGGGTGGCGACAAGGTCAAGGTCATGATCATGTTCCGCGGCCGCGAGCAGTCGCGCCCGGAGATGGGCATGCGCCTGCTCCAGCGGCTGGCCGAGGACGTCAGCGAGCTCGGCTCCGTCGAGAGCGCTCCGCGTCTGGACGGCCGGAACATGACCATGGTCATCGGACCGCACCGCAAGAAGCAGGCCGGCAAGAGCGAGCAGCGCCGGGCCCGTGACCGGAAGGCGGCCGAGCAGGCCGAGGCGGCCCAGCAGTCCGCGCAGCAGAGCCAGGCGGCCGACGAGGCCGCGCAGGAGGCGTAGCAGCCCGCTACGCAGGTTCAGGAAACCGGCGAGAGCCGGCTAGACACGGCCGTGCCCAGGTGCGGCCCGAATGAGGAAGACGATGCCGAAGAACAAGACGCACTCCGGTGCCAAGAAGCGTTTCCGGATCACCGGGAGCGGCAAGGTGATGCGCGAGCAGGCCAACCGCCGGCACCTCTTCGAGGGCAAGTCCAGCCGGCGCACCCGCCGCCTGGCGCTGGACAAGGCCGTCTCGCCGGTCGACGTCCCCGCCGTCAAGAAGATGCTCGGCAAGTAAGCCGCCCCAAGGCAAAGGAGATACGACGTGGCACGCGTCAAGCGGGCGGTCAACGCCCACAAGAAGCGCCGGACGACCCTCGAGCGCGCCAGCGGCTACCGCGGCCAGCGCTCGCGGCTCTACCGCAAGGCCAAGGAGCAGGTCACCCACTCCCTGGTCTACAACTACCGCGACCGCAAGGCGCGCAAGGGCGACTTCCGTCGCCTGTGGATCCAGCGCATCAACGCTGCGGTCCGCGCCGAGGGCATGACGTACAACCGCTTCATCCAGGGCCTCAAGGCCGCCGGGGTGGAGGTCGACCGCCGCATGCTCGCCGAGCTCGCGGTGAACGACGCTGCGGCCTTCACCAAGCTCGTCGAGGTGGCCAAGGCCAACCTCCCCGCGGACGTCAACGCGCCTGCCGCCTGACGTCCCGATGGCCGAACGCCCGGACCTGCTGACCAACCCCCGCTCCGACCGGGTGCGGATGGTCAAGCGGCTGTCCGGGCGTTCGGCACGTCGGCGCCACGGCCAGTTCCTCGTCGAGGGGCCGCAGGGCGTGCGCGAGGTCGTGCGCCACGCACCGGGACGGGTGCGCGACCTCTACCTCTCCGCCGAGGCCGCCGAGCGGCACCCGGAGATCCTCGCCGAGGCGCGTGCCACCGTCCGGCACCTCCACCTGGCCACCCCCGAGGTCCTCGCCGCCATGAGCCCGGACGCCCAGGGGGTGCTCGCCGTCGTCCACACCGAGCCGCGGGACGAGCTCGGTCCGGACCTGCCCCGGCTCGTCGCCGTGCTCCCCTGGGCCGCCGACCCCGGCAACCTGGGCACCGTCATCCGCGCCGCCGACGCCGCCGGCGCGGACGCCGTCGTGCTCGGGCCGGGGAGCGTCGAGGTGCACAACCCCAAGGTGGTCCGGGCCACCGCCGGGTCCCTCTTCCACCTGCCGGTCGTCCCCGTCGACGACCTCGCCGACCTGGTCGCCCGGTGGCGGTCCGCCGGCGTGCAGGTCCTCGCCGCCGCCGCGGACGGCGCGTGGGACCTCGACACCCTCGCCGACCACGCCCTCCTCGCCGACAGCGCACGTCCCGCCGCCGCGGCCCCCGACCTCCGGCGCCCGACCGCCTGGCTCTTCGGCAACGAGGCCCACGGTCTGCGCGCGGAGGAGCGCGCGTGGGCCGACGCCGTCGTCCGCGTGCCCATCCACGGCAGTGCGGAATCGCTCAACCTCGCCACCGCGGCGACGCTGTGCCTCTACGCCAGCGCCCGGGCCCACCGCCGCCCCGCCCGCTGAGGGACCGCGGGACGCGGCGGCCCCTCAGCCGCCCTGCTGGACGTAGTCCACGAGCTGGTCGCGTTCCACCTGGAGCTGGTCGAGCCGGGCCTTGACGACGTCCCCGATGCTGACGACGCCGGCCAGCCGGCCGTCCACGACGACCGGCAGGTGGCGGATCCGCCGGTCGGTCATCGTCCGGGCGAGCGTCTCGAGCTCGTCCTCCGGGCCGCAGGTGACGGCCGGGGAGGTCATGAGGTCGCGGACGTAGAGGTTCTCGGTGGCCAGCCCGGTGGCGTGCAGCCGGGTGATGACGTCGCGCTCGCTGACGATCCCGGTGACCTCGCCGTCGGCGTCCGAGACGACGACGGCGCCGATCCGGTGCTCGGTGAGCAGCGCCAGCAGCTCGCCCAGGGAGGCGTCGCTGCCGATGGTGATGACGGAGTCGCCCTTGCGGCGGAGGATGTCATGGATACGCATACCCCAGGCTACCGTGGAGTGACGTAGATCACAGGCGGTTGGTGGCACCATGGACGGCATGCGAGTCTTCGCGTGCCTGCGGCCACCCGCGGCCGCCCTCGACCACCTCCAGCACGCGCTCGACGGCGTGACCCCGGTCCCCACCGACGGCGGCCCACCGCCGCTGCGCTGGGTGCCGCCCGAGCAGCGCCACGTCACCCTCGCCTTCTACGGCGAGGTGCCCGAGGGCGCCCTCGACGAGCTCACCGACGCCCTGGCTGCCGTCGCCGCGCGGACCCCGCCCCTGCGGGTGCAGCTCGCCGGGGCCGGCGTCTTCTCGGGCGCGACGCTGTGGATGGGGGTGCGCGCCGTCGACGACGAGCGCGCTCTCCTGCGGCTCATGGCCGACTGCGAGGCCGCCGGGGAGGAGATCTCGCGGATGGAGCCGCGTGACCGGCGCCGCGCCCACCTTACCGTCGCCCGGCTCAGTGCCCGCCGGCAGCGCGACCGCGCGGACCAGCGCCGCCGCCAGGGCGGGCGTCACGCCGACGCACGGGCGGTCCGCCGCGCCGCGCTGCCCGGGGTCGACCTCCCCGGCATCTCCCACGCCCTGTCCGTCTACCGGGGTCCGGTGTGGGAGGCACGGGAGATCGAGCTGGTGCACTCCCGCCTCGGCGCCGGCCGGGGCGGCGGCGCGCACCACGAGGTGCTCGTCGCGCTGCCGCTGGGTGAGCCGGTCACCGCAGGCGAGACGTGATGTGCCCGCCGCGCCGCGCCCGGCAGGTGTGGCAGGATGGCCCCATGCGTCTGAGCCGTCGATTTAGCGGGCCCGTTCGGGCCACGCGCTGACGCGCGCCGCCGTCCCCACCGTCGCGGACGCCGAGACGCCCGAGCGGGCACGCCGACTACAGTCCTGTGCTGGATGCCGACAGGCACGACGACGCTCGGAAGGTATGCATAACGACGACCACCCCCCTGTCCCCGCTGGACGCCGACGGCGTCGCGGCAGCAGTCGAGGAGGCGCTCGCGGCGATATCCGCGGCGTCCTCCATCGAGGAGCTCAAGGCCGCACGCCTCGCCCACACCGGTGACCGTGCGCCGCTGACCCTCGCCAACCGGGAGATCGGCCGGCTCGACCCCAAGGACAAGGCCACCGCCGGCAAGCTGCTCGGCCAGGCCCGCGGCCGGCTCCAGCAGGCCATCGCCCGGCGGCAGGCCGAGCTCGAGGCCGAGGAGGAGGAGCGGCGCCTGCGCGAGGAGACCGTCGACGTCACCCTCCCGGTCGACCGTCGCCCCCGCGGGGCGCGGCACCCGCTGGAGATCCTCCAGGAGGAGGTCGCCGACTTCTTCGTCGCCATGGGTTGGGAGATCGCCGAAGGCCCCGAGGTCGAGCACGAGTGGCTGAACTTCGACGCCCTCAACCACGGCCCCGACCACCCGGCCCGGCAGATGGCCGACACCTTCTACGTCAAGGGCACTGCCGAGCGGGAGACCCCCGGCCTGGTCCTGCGCACCCACACCTCCCCGGTGCAGGCGCGCACCCTCCTCGAGCGCGACCTGCCCGTCTACATCGCCTGCCCGGGCAAGGTGTTCCGCAACGACGCCCTCGACGCCACCCACACCCCGGTGTTCCACCAGGTCGAGGGGCTGGCGGTGGACCGCGGGCTGACCATGGCCCACCTCAAGGGCACCCTCGACCACTTCGCCCGCGCGATGTTCGGGCCCGAGGCCCGCACGCGGCTGCGCCCGAGTTTCTTCCCGTTCACCGAGCCCAGCGCCGAGATGGACCTGTGGTTCCCGCAGAAGAAGGGCGGACCGGGCTGGATCGAGTGGGGTGGCTGCGGCATGGTCGACCCCCAGGTGCTCGTCGCCGCCGGCATCGACCCCGACGAGTACACCGGGTTCGCCTTCGGCATGGGTCTGGAGCGCACCCTCATGCTGCGCCACGGCATCGCCGACATGCACGACATCGTCGAGGGGGACATGCGCTTCTCCCGCCAGTTCGGCACCACCGGAAAGGGGAACTGACATGCCCTACGTCCCGCTGAGCTGGCTCGCCGAGCACGTCGAGGTCCCCGCCGGCACCACCGCCGCCGACCTCGCCGCCGCCCTCGTCAGGGTGGGCCTGGAGCCCGAGCAGATCGTCCCGCCGGCCGTCACCGGACCGCTCGTCGTCGGCCGCGTCCTGTCCATCGAGAGCGAGACCCACAAGAACGGTAAGACCATCCGGTACTGCCGGGTGGACGTCGGGGAGCACAACGACCCGCCGGGGCAGGGCAAGGAGCCCGCCGACGTGCCCTCCCGCGGCATCGTCTGCGGCGCGCACAACTTCGCGGTGGGCGACGACGTCGTCGTCGCGCTGCCCGGCACCACCCTGCCCGGCGACTTCCACATCTCCTCGCGCAAGACCTACGGGCACATCTCCGACGGGATGATCTGCTCGGCGCGCGAGCTGGGCCTGGGGGAGGACCACAGCGGCATCATCGTGCTCGCCGACTTCCTCCCCGGCGTCGACATCCCCGCCCCCGGCTCCGACGCGATCGAGCTCCTCGGCCTGGGCGCCGAGGTCCTCGAGGTCAACGTCACCCCGGACCGCGGCTACTGCTTCGCCATGCGCGGCATCGCCCGGGAGTACTCCCACTCCACCGGCGCCGCGTTCACCGACCGCGGGCTGCCGGAGAACCTCCCCGGCGGGCCGCCGCCGGCCGCGACCGACGACGGGTTCGCCGTCGAGGTCGACGACACGGCCCCGATCGACGGCAACGTCGGCTGCGACCGCTTCGTCGCCCGCATCGTCCGCGGCATCGACCCCGCCGCGCCGTCGCCCGCGTGGATGGCCGAACGTCTCGTCCAGGCAGGCATGCGCCCGATCTCCCTCGCCGTCGACGTGACGAACTACGTCATGCTCGACCTCGGCCAGCCGCTGCACGCCTACGACCTCGGCGCCGTGCACGCCCCGATCGTCGTGCGCCGCGCCCGGCCGGCAGAGCGGCTGACCACCCTCGACGGCGTGGACCGGGCGCTGGACCCCGAGGACCTCCTCATCACCGACTCGCCCGACGGCGCCCGCGGCAGCCGGGTGCTCGGGCTCGCCGGCGTCATGGGCGGGGCGGAGACCGAGGTCAGCGCGACGACCACCGACGTCCTCGTCGAGGCCGCGCACTTCGACCCGGTGTCGGTGGCCCGCACGGCCCGTCGGCACAAGCTGCCCACCGAGGCGGCCAAGCGCTTCGAGCGAGGCGTCGACCCGGCGCTGCAGGCGGTCGCCGCCCAGCGCGTGGTCGACCTCCTCGTCGAGTACGGCGGCGGCACCGCCGACCCCGCGGTCACCGACCTCGACCGGACGGGTCGCCCGGCCCCGGTGCGCTTCCCCCTCTCCGAGGTCCGCCGGCTCACCGGTGTCGACCACCCGACCGAGCGGATCGTCGGCCTCCTCACCCAGATCGGGGCCACGGTCGAGGAGCCGGATGCCGACGGCGCGGTCACCGTGACCCCGCCGAGCTGGCGGCCCGACCTCGTCGGCCCCGCCCACCTCGTCGAGGAGGTCGCCCGCCTCGCCGGGTACGACGAGATCCCCTCGACGCTGCCCACCGCCCCGGCCGGCCGCGGCCTGACGCCGGACCAGCGGCGCCGCCGCGACGTCGCCCGGGCGCTGGCCGACCTCGGCCTCGTCGAGGTGCTGTCCTACCCGTTCGTCGGCGACGTCCACGACCGGATGCGGATCCCCGCCGACGACGAGCGCCGCCTCGTCCTCACGCTGGCCAACCCGATGGCCGACGACGCCCCGGCGATGCGCACCTCGCTGCTCGACACCCTGCTCGAGACGGCGCGGCGCAACGTCGGCCGCGGCCTGGACGACACCCGGGTCTTCGAGCTCGGTCTGGTGACCCGACCCGCCGGGGTCGGCGTCGCCGCCGCCCCCGGTGTCGACCGCCGGCCCACCGACGAGGAGCTCGCGGCGCTGTGGAATGCCGTGCCGCACCAGCCGCGCCACGTGGCGGGCGTCCTCACCGGGCAGGCGGTGTTCGCCGACGTCCACGGCCCGGGTCGCCCGGTCGACTGGACCGACGCCGTCGACGCCGTGCACGCCGTCGCGGAGGCGGTCGGTGTGCCGGTCGAGCTCGCGGCCGCCGAGTACGCGCCGTGGCACCCCGGACGGTGCGCGCAGGTGCGCGCGGGCGGCCGGGTGGTGGGCCACGCCGGCCAGCTCCACCCGCGGGTCGCCGAGGACTTCGACCTCCCGGTGGGGGCCGTCGCCTTCGAGCTCGACCTCGACGCCCTCACCGCCGCGGCCGACGACCGCCCGGTCCAGCCCACGCCGGTGTCCACCTACCCACCCGGCAAGGAGGACATCGCCCTCGTCGTCGACGCGGACGTGCCCGCCGGAGAGGTGCTCGCCGCCGTCCGGGAGGGCGCCGGCGATCTGGGCGAGGAGGTGCGGCTCTTCGACCTCTACACCGGTGCCCAGCTCGGCGAGGGGAAGAAGTCGCTGGCCTTCTCCCTGCGCCTGCGCGCCGGGGACCGCACGCTCACGGCCGAGGAGACGGCCGCGGTCCGCGAGCGGATCGTGGCCCTCGCCGCGGAGCGGGTGGGGGCGGTGCTCCGTGGCTGAGGTCCCCGCGGCACGTACCGCGCTCGTCACCGGCGCCTCCCGGGGCATCGGGCGCGCGCTGGCGGTCGGGCTGGCGCGCGAGGGGCTGGACGTCGCCCTCCTCGCCCGCGACGAGCGGCTGCTGGAGGAGACGGCCGGGCAGGTGCGGGCCGCCGGCGCGCGGGCGGTCGTGCTGGCCGCCGACGTCACCGACGAGACCGCCGTCCGGGCTGCGGTCGAGCAGGCGGAGCGGCAGCTCGGCGCGGTCGACCTGCTCGTCAACAACGCCGGCGTCATCGATCCCGAGGTGCCGCTGTGGGAGGCCGACCCCGAGCGGTGGTGGGCCGTCGTCGAGACCAACGTGCGCGGCCCCTTCCTCCTCGCCCACGCCGTCGTCCCCGGGATGCTCGCCCGCGGCGGCGGCCGGGTGGTCGACCTCAACTCGGGGGCCGGCACCCGCGACAGTGCGGACGCGACGGCCTACTACGTCTCCAAGACGGCGCTCTTCCGGATCGGCGGCGCGCTGCACGAGGCGGGCTACGAGCGTGGCCTGCGCAGCTTCGAGGTGGCGCCGGGCGTGGTGCGCACCGACATGACGCTGTCGATGCCGGTCCACCGCGACCGCACCGAGTGGACCGACCCGGGCGCCGTCGTCGAGCTCGTCGCCGCGATCGCGCGCGGCGAGCTGGACGCGCTCTCCGGGCGCTACCTGCGCGCCGGGGCGGACACCCCGGAGTCGCTCCGGGCGCTCGCCGCGGCCGGTCTCGGCCCGGACACGCGCCGGCTGCGCGTGGTCGACCCACCCGCCTGACCCCGGCGGCCGGCGCGCCGGGACGTCCGCGACCGTGGACGGAGCCGAGCGCGGGTGTGTCCACCCGCGCTCGGGTCACCTGCGCTCGGCGCGGAGGTGACCGGTGGGGCGCCGCGGGGCGGGAGGGCCCGCGATGGTAGCGCTACCGTGCGGGCGGGCCGGCGGTGGCGGTGCCGCCGTGCGGGCGGGCCGGCGAGGAGGGCTGCCGGTGAGATCAGCGCTGGTCGGGGGAGCGGTGGCCGTCGGGGTCGACGTCGGCGGCGTGGCGGCCGCCGGTGCGGTCCTCCTGCGGCCGGTCGAGCGGGTCGCCGCCCAGGTCGGGGTCGAGGGCGTCGGCGTCGGCCCGCTCCTGCTCGACGACGGACCGCGCCTCGTCGGCGGCCTGGGTACGCTGCCGCGCCTCGTGCTCCTTGCGCTCCGCCTCGACCCGGGCCCGCTGGGCCTGCGCCTGCGCCTCCATCGCCGCGGCCTCCCGCTCCTTGGCCGCGAGGTCCTGCTCCTGGGCGTGCTGCCGCAGGTCGCGGGCGTGCGCCCGGTTCTCCCGGTCCCGGCGGGCGCGCTCCTCCCGCTCCCGACGAGCCCGCTGCCGGCTGACCATCAGCACGGCGATGATGACGACCGCCAGCACGACCACGCCGATGACGATCCAGATCCACGTGTCCATCGGTCCGCTCCTTCGCTCGGGGGTGGCCCCCATGCAACGTCAGGACGCGGGGCTCCGCGACCGGAGGGCCCCTGCGGGGTAGGGACAACCCCCGCACGACGACGCCGGTGGGCACCACTGACCCCGGCGGCCGGGTGGCGAAGGCTGGGAGCATGTCCATGACGACCCTCCCGGCGCCCGCCTTTGCAGCGCTCCCGGCGCGCGACCGCTTCGTCGACCTCGTCCGGCTGGTCGCCGTCGCCCTGGTGGTGCTGCAGCACTGGCTGATGCCGGTGCTGCGGCTCGACGGCGACGTGCTGCACACCGGCAACGCCTTCGCCGCTGCCTGGGTGTGGCCGGTGACCTGGGTCGGCCAGGTCGTGCCGCTGTTGTTCTTCGCCGGTGGCGCCGCAGCGGCGATGAGCCTGCGCGCCACCGACGTTGCCGCCTGGGTCTCCCGGCGGCTGCACCGGCTCACCGTCCCGGTGCTCGCGCTCGCCGCCGTCTGGCTCCCGCTGACCCCCGCGCTCACCGCGTTCGGCCTGCCCGCGCAGCCGGTGCACACCGCCGGGCGCTACGTCGGGGCGCTGCTGTGGTTCCTCGCCTTGTACGCCGTCGTCACCGTGAGCGCCCCGGCCCTCGTGCGGCTGGCGGCGCGGGCCCGCGGCGGCGAGGTCGCCGCGGCGGTGGTCGGGGCCGTCCTCGTCGACGTCGCCCGGTTCACCGGTGCGATCCCCGAGGAGTTCGCCTACGTCAACGCCCTCCTCGTCTGGGGTGCCGTCCACCAGGTGGGGGTGCACTACGCCGCCGGCCGGCTGTGGTGGCTGCGCGGCACCTGGGCGCTCGCCGTCGCGGCGGGTGGCTTCGCCGTCGTCGCCGGCGCGGTCCTGCTCGGGCCCTACCCCGCGAGCATGATCGGGCTGCCGGGGGCGGAGATCTCCCCGATGGGTCCACCGGCCGCGGTGCTGCTCCCGCTCGCCGCCGGGCAGCTGGGCCTGGCGTCCGCGCTGCGCCCCGCGGCGCTGCGGTGGGCCGACCACCCCACCGTCGGTCGGCTCGTCGACCGGCTCTCCGGCGTCGTCATGACGGTGTACCTCTGGCACACCCCGGCGCTGGTCGTCGTCGCCGGCACCTGCCTCCTGGGCCTGGGGATCGGCACCCCGCCGCCCTTCTCGGGCACCTGGTACCTCGGGCTGCCGCTGTGGCTCGCCGCGCTCGGCCTCGTGCTCGCCGCGGCGGTCCGCCTGCTGGGCAGGGTCGAGCGCCGGCCCGCCGCACCGGCCCGGCCGCACCCGGCACGTCTCGCCGTGGCGGCGCTGCTCGTGCCCGCGGGCCTCCTCGGACTGACCGTCGGCGGGTTCGCACCCGGCCCACCCCTCGGTGCCGGGAGCCCGTGGGTGGCGACGCTCGCCGTCGCCGCCGGGGTCACCCTGCTCGCCGACCGCCCTACGATCGACCGGTGGCTGCACCTCCGGTCGAGCACCGGCCCGGCCCGTCGGCCGGTCCCGTCGACCCACCGTGCGGCGGCCCCCACCGCCGCCGGGACTGGAGAATGAGATGACCGCTGCCCACCCCACGGCGACCCGCCCCACCACCGCGCCCCACCGCGGGCTCTACCGGCGGGCCGCCCGGGAGAGCGGCTACCTGCTGCTCTGCCTGCCGCTGGCCGTCGTCGGCTTCGTCGTCCTCGTGGCGACGGTCTCGATCGGGGCGCCCTCGCTGGTCGCCTTCCTCTTCGGCGTCCTCGTCCTGGCGGTGGGCCTGGCCGCCGCCCGCGCCCTGGGTGACGTCGAGCGGCGGCGGCTGGCCGCCGCGGGCTACCCGCTGCCCCCGGTGCGCCGGTTCGTCCGCAGCGGCGAGGGCTTCCTGCGCTGGGTGGTCGACCGGCTCAAGCACGGCCAGGGCTGGCTCGACCTGCTCTTCCAGGTCCTCAACTTCCCCATCTCCCTGCTCAGCTTCGTCCTCACCGCCACCTGGTGGGCCACCGGCGTGGCCGCGACCCTGTACCCCCTGTGGGAGTGGGCCCTGCCCGAGGACGGCGACCAGCTCGCCGACCTGCTCGGCATCGGGCTCGCCGGGGAGTACGCGCTGTACGTCGTCGGCGGCGTCCTCCTCCTCCTCACCGCCCCCTGGGTGGTGCGCGGGCTGGTGTGGCTGCACCACGGCTGGGCCCGCGTCACCCTCGGGGCGACGAGTGTCACCGAGCTCGAGGAGCAGGTCGCCAGCCTCACCCGCAGCCGCGCCGCCGTCGTGGGCGCCGAGGCGGAGACGCTGCGCCGGATCGAGCGGGACATCCACGACGGTCCCCAGCAGCGGCTCGTGCGGGTGTCGATGGACCTGGAGGCGGCCCAGCGCCGGCTCGCCGAGGGCGACGCCGCGACCACCCAGCGGCTCGTCGCCGAGAGCCTGGAGCACGTCCAGCTCGGGCTCTCCGAGCTGCGCACCCTGTCCCGCGGCATCGCCCCGCCGGTGCTCGTCGACCGCGGGCTGCGCGCCGCCGTCGTCGCCGTCGCGGGCCAGTGCCCGATCCCCGTGGAGACCGACATCGCCCTGCCGCCCGGCGCCCGGTTCGCCCCGGCACGGGAGTCCGCGGCGTACTTCGTCGTCACCGAGTCCCTCGCCAACGCGGCCAAGCACTCCCGGGCCTCCCGGGTCGTCGTGCGGATCACCGACGACGGCGTGCTGCGGGTGGTGGTGAGCGACGACGGCGTGGGGGGCGCCCACGTCGGCAAGGGGCACGGGCTGGCCGGGCTGCGCGACCGGCTCGCCGGCGTCGACGGGACCCTCGAGGTGCACAGCCCGGAGGGCGGCGGGACCGTCGTCACCGCCACCATCCCGTAGCATCCGCTGGATGCGTGTCGTGCTCGCCGAGGACTCGGTGCTGCTCCGCGAGGGCCTCGTCCGGCTGCTCGAGGAGGCCGGCTGCACCGTCGTCGCCGCCGTGGGCGACGGCGACGCGCTGCGCGAGGCGGTCCGGCACCACCGCCCGGACGTCGCGGTGGTCGACGTGCGGATGCCGCCGTCGTTCACCGACGAGGGGCTGCGCGCGGCGCTCGCGGTCCGCCAGGAGCTGCCCGGCACGGCCGTGCTCGTGCTGTCCCAGTACGTCGAGGAGTCCTACGCCGGTGACCTGCTCGCCACCGGCGGGGGAGTGGGCTACCTCCTCAAGGACCGGGTCTCCGCGCTCGACGAGCTCGCCGACGCCCTGGAGCGGGTGTGCGCCGGCGGGACGGTCCTCGACCCGACCGTCGTCGCGCAGATCTTCGCCGCCCGCCGCGCCACCCCGCTGGACCGGCTGACGCCACGGGAGCGGGAGGTGCTCGGCCTCATGGCGGAAGGCCGGACGAACGCGGCGATCGCCCGGCGCCTCGTCGTCACCCTCAAGGCGGTGGAGAAGCACGTCGCCTCGATCTTCGACAAGCTCGACCTGCCGCCCTCGTCCGACGACCACCGGCGGGTGCTCGCCGTGCTCCAGTGGCTCCGCGGCAGATGAGGTCGGCAGCCGGCCGCATCGCACCGTAGGGTCGACCTCCCCGCCCGAGGAGGCTCGCGTGACCACCGACCACGACATCGCCCGGTGGCGTCTGCGCTCCCAGCGCCTCGTCCGGCCGCACGCGAGGTCCGCGGCGGACGTCGTCCGCGGGCTGCTCGCCGTCCAGGCCGAGAACCGCGGCCAGGCCGGCTGGGCCGTCGCCTGCCGCACCACCCGTCCCGACGCCGGTGACCTCGACGCGGCGCTCGCGGCCGGCGAGCTCGTCCGCACCCACGTGCTGCGCCCGACGTGGCACTTCGTCGCGGCGGCCGACGTCGGCTGGCTGCTGGAGCTCACCGCGCCCCGGGTCCGTCCCGTCGTGCTGCGCCGGCTCACCGACCAGCACGGGTGGACCACCGAGCGGCTCGACGGGGCGACGTCGGTGGTCGTCGACGGGCTCGCCGCCCGACCGGACCAGGACCGGGCCCAGCTCACCGACCTGCTGGCCGCGGAGGGGCTCGACCTCGGCGGCCAGGAGCTCATGCTCCTCCTCGGGCTGCTCGAGGTCGACCGGCTCGTGTGCAGCGGCCGGGAGCGGGACGGCACCCACACCTACGCCCGCCTCGCCGACCGCGTCCCGGCCGCGCCGCCGCGTGACCGCGACGACGCGCTCGCCGAGGTGGCGCTGCGGTACTTCACCGGCCACGGCCCCGCGACCGAGCGCGACCTCACGTACTGGGCCATGCTCACGCTCACCGACGTGCGCCGCGGGCTCGCGCTGGTCGGTGACCGGCTCACCTCCTTCGCCCACGACGGCCGCACCTACTGGCACGCGCCCGACGCCGCGGCCCCGCCGGCCGCGCAGGAGCCACGGGCACACCTCCTTCAGCTGCTCGACGAGATGTACCGCGGCTACCAGGACAGCCGCATGGTGCTCGACCCGGAACGGCTGGTCCCCCGCGGCAGGGAGGCGGCGCTGGGCATGGTCCTCGTCGACGGCCGGCTCGTGGCGAGCATGCGACGCCGCGTGGGCGCCCGGCTGCGGCTGGAGGTCATGCCCTACCGGACCCTGCGCCCGGCCGAGGTCGCTGCGGTGGAGGAGGCCGCCGCACGGTACGGGCGGTACCTCGGCCGGGAGCACGAGCTCGTCCTGTCCCGCTAGTGCGCGACGTCCGGACCAAGGTCCCTGGGAACCGTACGTGGCGCCCGTCACAGTGGAGGCATGCGCATCCTCGTCGTCGCCGCCACCAGGCACTCCTCCTCGGTCGAGATCGCCGACGCGATCGCCGCCGAGCTCACGGCCCGCGGGCACACCGTCCGCCGCGAGCCCATCGAGACCGCCGAGGTCGGCGACGCCGAGGCCGTCGTCCTCGGCTCCGCCGTCTACATGTCCCGCTGGATGGCGCCCGCCCGGGACTTCGCCGAGCGGAACGCCGCGGCGCTCGCCGCCCTGCCCACGTGGGTCTTCTCCGTCGGCCTCGCCGGTGCGGAGGCCGACGAGCCGCAGCGGGTCGAGCCCCGGGTGGTCGCCGCCGTCGACCCGGTCGGCACCGCCACCTTCCCCGGCCGTCTCGACCCCGCCCTGCTCACGCTGCGTGAGCGGTCGGTCACCCGGCTCACCCGGGCCCCGCAGGGGGACCTGCGGGACTGGGACGCCGTGCGCGCCTGGGCGCGCCGGATCGACGCCGACCTGCGCGAGCACCTCACCGGCGCCCGGTAAGCACCGGCCCGGCCACTGCGCGCCGGCGAGGACCGGCGGTACGTCCCGACGCGGTCCTGGCACCCCATTCACTCATGTGTATAGTTATGCGGGTGACTGTCTCAGTAGCCGTGGCCGGAGCCAGTGGGTACGCCGGGGGCGAGGTGCTGCGCCTCCTCCTCGCCCATCCCGAGGTCGAGATCGGCGCCCTCACCGCCAACGCCAGCGCGGGCGACCCCCTGGGCAAGCACCAGCCCCACCTGCGCCCGCTCGCTGAGCGCGTCCTGGAGCCCACCGAGCCCGCGCGCCTCGCCGAGCACGACGTCGTCGTCATCGCCCTGCCGCACGGCGCCTCGGGCGAGCTCACCGACGCGCTTGCCGCGCTGGACGGGCCCACCCCGCTCCTCGTCGACTGCGGCGCCGACCACCGGCTGGAGAGCGCCGCGGACTGGGAGCAGTTCTACGGCGGCACCCACACCGGCGCCTGGCCCTACGGCATGGCCGAGCTGCGCCACGCGGGTGAGAGCGGCACCGCCGCCGCCCAGCGTCAGGTGCTCCGCGAGGCCCGCACCGTCGCCGTGCCGGGGTGCAACGTCACCGCCGTCACCCTCGCCCTGCAGCCGGGGGTGGGCGCCGGCGTCGTCGACCCCGGCGACGTCGTCGCCGTCCTGGCCAACGGCTACTCCGGGGCGGGCAAGTCCCTGCGCCCCCACCTGCTCGCCAGCGAGGGCCTCGGCTCCGCCGCCCCCTACGCCGTCGGGGGCACCCACCGGCACATCCCGGAGATCGAGCAGAACCTGCGCCGCGCCGGGGCGGCGGACGTGCGGCTGTCCTTCACGCCGACGCTCGTCCCCATGGCCCGTGGCATCCTCGCCACCGTCACCGCCCCGCTCGCGGCGGGCGCCGACGCGGCCGCGGTGCGCCGGGCCTGGGCCGAGGCCTACGCCGAGGAGCCGTTCGTCCACCTCCTGGCGGAGGGGCAGTGGCCGACGACCGCCGCCACCCTCGGCTCCAACGCCGCCCACGTCCAGGTCACCGTCGACGAGCGTGCCGGCCGCGTCGTGGCCGTGTGCGCCATCGACAACCTCGGCAAGGGCACCGCCGGTGCCGCCGTCCAGTCGATGAACCTCGCCCTGGGGCTGCCCGAGGGCCTGGGCCTCACCGCCGTGGGGGTCGCGCCGTGACCGTCACCGCCCCACGGGGCTTCCGCGCCGCCGGCGTCGCTGCCGGGCTGAAGAGCAGCGGGGGCAAGGACGTCGCCCTCGTCGTCAACGACGGCCCGTCGGCCGTCGCCGCCGCCGTCTTCACCACCAACCGCGTCGTCGCCGCCCCCGTCGTGTGGTCGCGCACCGCCGTCGGCGACGGGATCGCGCGCGCCGTCGTCCTCAACTCCGGCGGGGCCAACGCCTGCACCGGCCCGGAGGGCTTCGGCGACACGCACGCCACCGCCGAGCACGTCGCCCAGCGGCTCGACGTCTCCTCCGGCGACGTCCTCGTCTGCTCCACCGGCCTCATCGGCGAGCGGCTCGACATGCCCGCCCTCACCGCCGGGATCGACGCCGCCGTCGCCGCCCTCTCGCCCGACGGCGGTCCCGACGCCGCCGAGGCGATCATGACCACCGACACCGTCCCGAAGACCGTCCACGTCCGGGGCGAGGGCTGGTCCGTCGGCGGCATGGCCAAGGGCGCCGGGATGCTCGCCCCGGCCCTGGCGACCATGCTCTGCGTCCTGACCACCGACGCCGAGCTCGACGCCGCCCAGGCCGACGCCATGCTCCGCGAGGCCACCCGGCTGAGCTTCGACCGCGTCGACTCCGACGGGGCCATGTCCACCAACGACACCGTCGTCCTCCTCGCCTCCGGCGCGAGCGGCGTCCGCCCCGACCCCGCCGCCTTCCAGGAGGCGCTGACCGACGCCGCCCGGCAGCTCGCCCGGGCCCTGGTCGCCGATGCCGAGGGAGCCAGCCACGACGTCGCCGTCACCGTGACCGGCGCGACGTCCGAGGACGCCGCCCTCGCCGTCGCCCGTGCGATCGCCCGCTCCAACCTCGTCAAGGCAGCGATCTTCGGCAACGACCCCAACTGGGGCCGGATCATCGCCGCCGCGGGCACCGTGCCGGAGGAGGTGGCACCGTACGACCCGCAGCGGCTCGACGTCACGATCAACGGGGTCCAGGTCTGCCGCGGGGGCGGGGTGGGCCAGGACCGCGCCCTCGTCGACATGGCCGCCGCGCGCGAGGTCCACATCGAGGTCGCCCTCCACGCCGGGGACGCCCCACCGGTGACCCTGTGGACCAACGACCTCACCCACGACTACGTCCACGAGAACAGCGCCTACTCCACATGACCGACCTGCCCGACAACCTCCGCCCCGACCAGAAGGCCGAGGTCCTCATCCAGGCGCTGCCCTGGCTGCAACGCTTCGCCGGCACCCGCGTCGTCATCAAGTACGGCGGCCACGCCATGGTCGACGAGCGGCTCCAGCGCGCCTTCGCCGCCGACATCCAGTTCCTCCACCAGGTGGGGATGCAGCCGATCGTCGTCCACGGCGGCGGCCCGCAGATCTCCGCCATGCTCGACCGGCTCGGCATCGTGTCGGAGTTCCGCGGCGGGCTGCGCGTCACCACCCCCGAGGCGATGAAGGTCGTGCGGATGGTCCTCACCGGCCAGGTGCAGCGCGACCTCGTCTCCCTCCTCAACGAGCAGACCGCCAACGCGGTGGGCATCTCCGGCGAGGACGGCGGCCTGCTCCGGGCCCGGCGCCGCACCGCCGCCGTCGACGGCGAGCCGGTCGACATCGGGCTCGTCGGGGACGTCGTCGAGGTGCACCCCGCGGCCGTGGAGGACCTCCTCGCCGCCGGCCGCATCCCCGTCATCTCGACCATCGCGCCCGACGTCACCGACCGCTCCCAGGTGCTCAACGTCAACGCCGACACCGCCGCGGCCGCCGTCGCCATCGCGCTCGGCGCCCGCAAGCTCGTCGTCCTCACCGACGTCGAGGGCCTGTACCGCTCGTGGCCCGACCGCTCCTCCATCGTCCGCCGCATCACCGCCGGCGAGCTCAGCCTCATGCTGCCCGACCTCCAGGCCGGGATGGTGCCGAAGATGGAGGCGTGCCTGCGGGCCGTGCGCGGCGGGGTGCCGCAGGCGCACATCATCGACGGGCGCCGGCCGCACTCGGTGCTGCTGGAGATCTTCACCGACGAGGGCGTGGGCACGCTCGTGCTGCCCGACTGGACCGAACAGCTCCGCCAGGAGGAGGCACCGTGACCGAGATTGTCCCCGACACCCCACAGCCGGCCACCGTCTGGGCCGAGCGCTACGGCAACGCGCTGATGAACACCTTCGGGCCCCCGCAGCGCGTCCTCGTCCGCGGCGAGGGACCCTGGGTGTGGGACGCCGACGGCGCGCGCTACCTCGACCTGCTCGGCGGCATCGCCGTCAACACCCTGGGACACGCCCACCCGACGCTCGTCTCGGCCGTCTCGGCCCAGCTCGGCACCCTCGGCCACGTGTCGAACTTCTTCGCCACCCCCACCCAGGTGCACCTCGCCGAGCGTCTGCTCGAGGTCGTCGAGCGCGGCGGCGCCCCCGCCGGCTCCCGCGTCTTCCTCGCCAACTCCGGCACCGAGGCGATGGAGGGCGCCTTCAAGCTCGCCCGCCGGCACGGCGACGGCGCCCGGCCCCGCATCCTCGCCCTCGAAGGCGCCTTCCACGGCCGCACGATGGGCGCGCTGGCGCTCACCCACAAGGCCGCCTACCGCGACCCCTTCGCCCCGCTGCCCGGCGGGGTGGAGCACCTGCCCTTCGGTGACGTCGACGCCCTCGCCGCCGCGATGGGCGACGACGTCGCGGCGGTCGTCCTCGAGCCGCTCCAGGGCGAGGCCGGTGTGCGTCCCCTGCCGCCCGGCTACCTGGCCGCGGCCCGCGAGCTCACCACCCGCCACGGCGCCCTGCTCATCCTCGACGAGGTGCAGACCGGGGTGGGCCGCACCGGTCGGTGGATGGCCCACCACCACGAGCACATCGGCGGCGGCGTCGTACCCGACGTCGTGGTCCTCGCCAAGGGGCTCGCCGGCGGCATCCCGATCGGCGCCGTCGTGGCCCTCGGCGAGGGACCGGCCGGCCTGCTCGGCCCCGGCCAGCACGGCACCACCTTCGGCGGCAACCCCGTCGCCGCGGCCGCCGCCCTGGCCACGCTGCACGTCATCGAGCGCGACGACCTCCTCACCGCCGTCACCGAGCGCGGCCGCCAGCTGCGCGAGGGCGTCACCGGCCTGGGCCACCCGCTGGTCGCCGGGGTGCGCGGGGAGGGGCTGCTGCTCGCCGTCACCCTCACCCGGCCGGTGTCCAGGGAGGTCGCGCAGGCCGCGCTCGAGGCGGGGTACATCGTCAACCCCGTGGCGCCCGACGCCATCCGGCTGGCCCCACCGTTCATCCTCAGCGCGGAGCAGGCCGCCCAGTTCGTCGCCGACCTGCCCGCCGTGCTCGACGCCGGAGGTGCCGCGTGACCGCCCACCTCCTGCGGGACGACGACCTCGGCGTCGAGGGCCAGCGGGCCGTCCTCGAGCTCGCCCTCGCGCTCAAGGCGGGCAGGACGGCGCCGCGTCCGCTCGAGGGACGGTCGGTCGCCGTCCTCTTCGACAAGGCCTCTACCCGCACCCGTGTCTCCTTCGCCGTGGGCATCCACGAGCTCGGCGGCTACCCGCTCGTCCTGGAGTCCGCCGGCACCCAGTCCGGCCGCGGGGAGTCGGTCGAGGACACGGTGCGGGTGCTCGACCGGCAGGTCGCCGCCATCGTGTGGCGCACCTACGCCCAGGACACCCTGGACCGCGCGGCCGCCGTCAGCGCGGTGCCCGTCGTCAACGCGCTGACCGACGAGTTCCACCCGTGCCAGGTGCTCGCCGACCTGCAGACCATCGCCGAGCACCGCGGCGGGCTCGCCCCCGAGGGTCCGGCGCTGGCCGGGCGCTCCCTCGCCTACCTCGGCGACGGGGCGAACAACATGGCCCACTCCTACCTCCTGGGTGGCGCCGTCGCCGGGCTCGACGTCCGCATCGCCGCCCCGGCCGAGTACGCACCGGACCCGGCGGTCGTCGCCCGGGCCCGGGAGATCGCCGCGGAGACCGGCGGGCGGGTGCTCGTCACCACCGACCCGCACGCGGCGGTCGACGGCGTCACCGCCGTCGCCACCGACACGTGGGTCTCCATGGGCCAGGAGGAGCAGGCCGGGCAGCGGGGGACGCCCTTCGTCCCCTACCGCGTCGACGAGGCGCTCATGGCGCGCGGCGACGACGCGATCTTCCTCCACTGCCTGCCCGTCTACCGCGGCACGGAGGCCACCGCCGACGTCGTCGACGGACCCCGCTCGGTCATCTGGGACGAGGCGGAGAACCGCCGCCACGCCCAGAAGGCCGTCCTGCTCCACCTCGTCGAGGAGCGGACGTGAGCATCCCGGTGACCCGGGCGGCACGGCACGCGCTCATCGCCCGGCTGCTCAGCAGCCGGCGGATCTCCTCGCAGGCCGAGCTGTCCGCCGAGCTCGCCTCGCATGGGGTCCGGGTGACCCAGGCGACGCTCTCCCGCGACCTCGTCGAGCTGCGCGCCGGGAAGATCACCCTCCCCGACGGCAGCCAGGTCTACGCGCTGCCGGAGGAGGGGGCCGCCGGCGCGATGGCCCCGCCCGTGGCCCCCGAGGAGGGCCAGGGGGCCGCGCGCCTGGCCCGGTGGTGCAGCGAGCTGCTCGTCTCCGCCGACCGGTCCGGGGCGCTCGTCGTCCTGCGCACCCCGGCGGGCGCCGCCCAGCTGCTCGCCTCCGCCGTCGACACCGCGGTGCTGCCCGAGGTCATCGGCACCATCGCCGGGGACGACACCGTCCTCGTCATCACCCGCGACCCCGACGCCGGCGCTGCGCTCACCGAGCGGCTGCTGTCGCTGGCCGCCCCGAACACCAACGGTCGGACCGCGCCGCGGCCGGCCGACGTCCCGCACGAACCAGTGAAAGAGACCAACGCATGACTGAGAGCACCGCACCGTCCAGCACTTCGACCACCGGCAAGGAGCGCGTCGTCCTGGCCTACTCCGGCGGCCTGGACACCTCGGTGGCCATCGGCTGGATCGGCGAGCAGACCGGCGCCGAGGTCATCGCCGTCGCCGTCGACGTCGGCCAGGGAGGTGAGGACCTCGAGGTCATCCGGCAGCGCGCCCTCGACTGCGGCGCCGTCGAGGCCTACGTCGCCGACGCCCGCGACGAGTTCGCCGCCGAGTACTGCATGCCCGCCCTGCAGGCCAACGCCCTCTACCAGGACCGCTACCCGGTGATCTCGGCGCTCTCCCGCCCCGTCATCGTCAAGCACCTGGTCCGTGCCGCCCGCCAGTTCGGCGCGACGACGGTGGCCCACGGCTGCACCGGCAAGGGCAACGACCAGGTCCGTTTCGAGGTCGGCATCACCTCCCTCGCCCCGGACCTCAAGTGCCTCGCGCCCGTCCGTGACCTCGCGCTGACCCGCGACGTCGCCATCGACTACGCCCAGCGCCACCAGCTGCCGATCGAGACGACGAAGAACAACCCCTTCTCCATCGACCAGAACGTCTGGGGCCGGGCCATCGAGACCGGCTTCCTCGAGGACATCTGGAACGCCCCCACCAAGGACGTCTACAGCTACACCGACGACCCGGCGTTCCCGCCCGTGCCCGACGAGGTCGTCATCACCTTCGAGCAGGGCGTGCCCGTCGCGCTCGACGGCGTGCCGGTGACCCCGCTCCAGGCGATCCAGGAGCTCAACCGCCGCGCCGGCGCCCAGGGCGTGGGCCGGATCGACATCGTCGAGGACCGGCTCGTCGGCATCAAGTCCCGCGAGGTCTACGAGGCCCCCGGCGCGATCGCGCTCATCACCGCCCACCAGGAGCTGGAGAACGTCACGGTCGAGCGCGAGCAGGCCCGCTTCAAGAAGATCGTCGACCAGCGCTGGACCGAGCTCGTCTACGACGGCCAGTGGTTCTCCCCGCTCAAGCGCTCGCTGGACGCCTTCATCGCCGACACCCAGCGCTACGTCTCCGGCGACATCCGCCTCCTCCTCCACGGCGGCCGCGCCGTGGTCACCGGTCGCCGCAGCGACGCCAGCCTGTACGACTTCAACCTCGC
>Ga0079225_10000119_pt1 | contig 39918 bp, 31 predicted proteins | sample Poulit2012_FD_76344 | JGI IMG/M metagenome (GOLD analysis project Ga0079225, IMG submission 76344) | Agricultural soil microbial communities from Georgia to study Nitrogen management - Poultry litter 2012 | ecosystem: Environmental > Terrestrial > Soil > Agricultural land | place: USA: Georgia... | reverse complement strand
TGTCGCACTCTACATGAGTGCGTGGATTGAAATCTTAGATGTCGCCTCGATTACATTTGAAATACCTTGTCGCACTCTACATGAGTGCGTGGATTGAAATGGATATTTTTAATCCGAATTTTAAGTGTCCCATGACGTCGCACTCTACATGAGTGCGTGGATTGAAATAACGTTAGCAAGCTCCGGTGTCGCTAGAACAGCGTCGCACTCTACATGAGTGCGTGGATTGAAATATCAGGTGATGATTGACCGGGTTCCGATCCTCAGGTCAAGCCGTTTTAAAAGTTCAATATGAAAAGCATCCCAGGAGCCGACACCGAAACGCTGTCCTTTAATCATTAGAGCGACAGCAACGCCTAGTCCAAGAATAATAAGTCCCCAAAGAAAAAGCTTCATCTAAGCATAGCCTTCCTAATGATGATACCTTTCTTTATGTAATCCTATTATGACAACAGACGCCTTTGCTAGAGTCATACCTTGCGTTTGAAAAGGGAAAGGCCGCAGAATCTTCCGCGGCCTTTCGTATACTGTTTAATGTTATGCTCTTTGATTGCTCGGAAAGTTATTGTTCGGAAAGTTATTTGAAGAAAATGGTGTCACTGGATCGAGACAGGTAATTCCGGTAAAGCTGTGTAGGTCTACAGTGATGCAAATACCTGTTGCCTGGAAATTGTTAATCGCCTCATTTGGGAAATAGGCACATACATCATTTTGGTCATCGGCGTCTGGAATTACAACACTTCCACCTTCAGTAGCTGGGAGTAATAGTTCAAGTTCGACACAGTTTTCGCTTCCTTTGACAAACTTCTTCGCCTTTAAAATCGGTGTTGCGACACAGCCAAAATAACGAGAATTATCTCCATTTCGATCGGAATAAACACCTTTTCCAATAAATGTTTGACAAGACTTCTTACATGTGAGCATGAAAGGAATTGTCGTATATCTTGTGCGCATATCCTCTTGTTCCGGAGAAAGTAAATCATGTACAGAGCATTTACAGCTCGTTGTACAGCAATCACCATCTCGACTCGTCACTTTATCCTGTGCATCAATAATCTTCCTGATCGTTTCTTGAATACAATTAGAACCTTCAACTGAGTTTTCATAAAAACCCAAAGTCATTCCTCCTTTTTGTTATTACATGATTACTATATGCGTCGTTGCTTTAGGAGGTTGTTCGATTGTACTATATGTGGTAAAAATGATCCGAGGGCCTGTTTTTTGCTTGTTGGGGAAAAAGCCAATACGACTTTTTGAAAATGGATCTATTGATAGAAAATAGCTAGCTTTATTTGCTATAACCCATTAGCCAGCTTACGAGTCAGCTGACTTTTTTGTGGGTATGTCTATCGAGCGGATAAGAAGACTTTGGTCACATGTAAAATAATATTCTTTATGTGGATGTTAATATACATATGTTAAATCAATTCATAATAAAGTAGCAATAATCTGTTTGATGAAGGGAAAAGGAGTTTTACTCATAGGGAACAAAGGAGTTTTGATTATGGAGCTATCGAATAGTAAATATGGATGTAAAATTCATATCTATACTTGATTAAAAGTTCAGATGAGTGTGTGAGGCGCAATTGGTATTCCTGAGGATTCGCACCAAAAAAAGTTAGTGTTTTCCTAAAGTGAAAAATAAATAACCGTGCTTTAAGATGAAGCTATGTCAAAGATTTATTCATAGTGGTTATTGAGGCCATTTTTCGCTGTCGCACTCTACATGGGTGCGTGGTTGGAAATTAATAATCTTCATTACATCACCATGATCTAAGAAAAATATTGGATAAAGTCCACACCTAATCTGGACTGGGTGGGGATGTTTATTTGTGCGAGTCCGGTGAGTGATTATAAGTTGATAAACTTTTAAATATTACGAGGATAAGAAGCGAAGTCGTATATGGTTCATTGGTTACTTCTGTAGGATGATGCTGTTATAATGTGTGAGTTGCTGCATCGTGATTTTTTCCAAACATGCGTATGAGCACATTGTTTGCACATAGTGTAATAAGAGAAGTTATATTCGTTCGTAAATTGAATGGTTGTTTTGTTGTGCTTTTTTTAAATTTGCATGATATGGTGTGTAGCGATTCAGCTGTTGTCCATATGTTTTGGTGAATGGGTTGGAAAAAAGATTTGTTGATGGTGGATGTTTGGTGGTATGGGTACTTTTTGGTAAAAGTTCATATGCTGGATGACGGGCTTGACGATGACTTTCGTATGTTGTCCGATCGTTTATGCATCTTCTCTGAACGATGGAAATAGGATCTGTTCGGACGTTTCAGGTTGTTTTGGTTTCGATGATACATGATTCATAGCTGTGTTCCTATGACGACGATTGTTCCTTCAAAATGTTCTCCTAACGATTTCAATGTTAAACTTAATTGGTTAGAAGTAAAAAAATCTGTCAACAGACGGGCGCTTAGCAACGGATGCCTATGAATTCGTGCTCCCTATTTACATTAATGATAATCATTTCGACTTTGATTTTTATGTGGCGGGCTGGCGTTATTATGAAGGGGATCGATTGATCAATCATTTGAAGCGTGATGATCTTGTCGCGCTTGATTTCGATCCAGATAACCCAGAAGATAACAAAGCTATTTTAGTGTCGTCTGTCAATGGATGCACGTTAGGATATATACCTGCATTTTACAGCGGTTTTATGTATGAAATCATGCAGAAACGCTGCCACTATACCGCGAAAATTGAAAGTGTCAATCCGGATGCCATCCCTCAACGAAAGGTAAATGTTTCAGTTGTAGGCCAATTGAATCACACTATTAATATGAACAGCGTTGTGGATGATCATGATAATTTACAATTAATTAAAATTTAATGATTTAGTATTAATAGAAATTATTGAGCCATGCAATCGTTTTTTGAGCATGGCTCGAACTTTTACTTATAACTGTAAATAAAATTTTTCAGCCAAGCGCTTTAGTAATATTCGTGTTGTACTGATAATGGGGAACATACATGTTAAAAATGTAAGGATGGAGTTGCTAAGATAGATAAAAACAACCTAGAGTATGAGTTTTGGAATGATTTTAAGTAATTAGTCTTGAATAAAAATTAACTTATTTAAACAGCTTTTTTAACAAATCGAATAGACCAAAGGAAGTTTTCCTGTAAACTTTATTATAAGCTGCTTTTTCAGGGTTGCGTACCCATCCACTTCCTTTCTTGTCATAAATCGGATTGATCGTGGATTTTGCTTTACGTTTGATTTTTCCTGTTGTTTGGGCTTTAACACTTCTCTTCAGACTTGGCTTCCTCATGCCGAATTTCATATCAATCACCTCTACAATATTTAAAAGGACTTAGCGAATAAACTTATAAAATTCAGAGACTGCAAATTATTTAAGTGAATCTTTACAAATGATCTACATTAATATTTTGGGTACTTAAAGTATCTTAACATTCCACTACGTTCAGATATGACCCTGAAAAATTGAGGTTAATAAAAAGCTTCATGAAAACATTTTAAAAGTTTCTAAAGACCAATTTTGCAGTGAACCATCAGTCGTATTTTTGAATAACTAGGTTATTACTTTGGTAAATGCCGTAACATCAATGATTTAAAGTTATTTTATCAAAAAATCGGTTTACTGCAAATGTTAGCGATAATGATTAATCAATTATTTTCAAGATATGTAATATTCTACTTAAACTTGACATATAAAATTTAGATACCTTTGTAGCCTACTCTAGAGACCACTTTATCAATCATGTAATTTGGCGCAATTGACTCAAGACAAGGTGTTACATGATAAATTTAAATATTGTAAGGTTATGATTTTAGGATTTACGTTGACAATCATTTATTTTTGAGACGTTTTAATTATTTAATGAAATGTCGCGTCGATTTATTCCTCTGATCAATGCTCATCGTTGAAAAAGGTGGCTACCTCTTTAATTTCGTCTCTGTTAATTTTCGAATCAATTGTTCCTTAGTAATTTCGAGTTTATGTACAAGATTTATACTGAATCATTTCAAGTATCGTAGTATGTTCAATGTGGGATCTTTTTATATTACTTCACAGTTCAATTACCGTTAATTTTTTAGTGAAGATCGAATAATTTGATTTTTAATAATCATTTATCAAGCCACGCTTTATAACATTAAATTTAATATTTTATATGGATTTATAAACATAACTTCATTTTGTATAATCAAGCCTTAATTGTGTTAAAGTATTAAAAATGAATGATAAAACTTAATTTGGCGATGATTTCTTGCATCATAAAGTTGTTTGCTTTTTACCGAAGCAATTAATCTCAGTCATTGTCACGTAAGAAAAATAAACTGCTTTTAAATATGATAAGACAAAATTTGTCTGGTATAAATTATGTTTGCGAAGGATGATGATGCAAAATGAAAACCCTCTTGAAAAATATTCAAATCATTGATGGTATAAATGAGGAGATAAGTGATTATTCTCATATATTGATTGAAAACAATGTCATTTCAAATATCACTCAAGATAATATTTCATATTTGGATGATGATGTAGAAATAATCGACTGTAAAGATAAATATGTGATGCCTGGCTTAATCGATTGTCATGTGCATTTAGTATGGGATGGAAGTGGCGATCCCCAATCTGTTATTAACAATTTAGAAAGCGACAACATCGCTCTAAGAGCATATAAACATGCACTAGATTATTTAAAATTAGGTATAACAACGGTAAGAGACGTTGGGGCACCATACCGAACAGCCCTGCACGTTAGAGACATTATAGAGAAAAATATGTTACAAGGGCCAACTATAATTGCTTCAGGCGCACCGATATGTATGACCGGAGGACATGTACATTATTTAAGTTATGAATCCGATGGGGCAGATGAAGTAAGAAAAAATTCGCGAAAAGTTCTAAAAGAAGGTGCAGATCTTGTTAAAGTTATGGCTACGGGAGGTATTTATACCTTCGGGGAAGATCCGGGTTCGCCTCAATTAACGATAGATGAGTTAAAAGCAGCAAAGGAAGAAGCGATCAAGAAAAATAAAAAGGTGTCTGCACATGCTTATGGATTAGAAGGAATTATGAATTGCTTAGAAGTCGAAATTGACACAATTGAGCATGGAATTTATGCCGATGATGAAGCTTTAAAGAGAATGAAGAAACAGGGAACTTATTTAGTACCAACAATGGCTGTTATGAAAAACCTTTCTTCTCATCCAGACGTTCCAGGTTGGGCGCAAGAGAAAGCGAAAAAAGTGATCGAACCGCATCGCGACATGTTAAAGAGAGCCATTGACTTAGGAATCAACATAGCAACGGGTACAGATGGCGGTTCACCAGTGACGCCTCCAGAGGCTTATTTCGATGAACTGTTAATTATGGAGGAAATTGGGATGAGACCTATAGATGTCATAAAGGCATCTACGAGCATGGCTGCTAATTGCTTAGATATAAAAGATCGCGGTGTATTAGCAGAAGGTTTTAAGGCAGATTTATTAATATTAAATAAAAATCCCTTAGAACATTTAAATATTTTGAGGAAGAATTGTAAAAGAATAATGAAAGATGGTGTGTTTATTCATTAACACGATAAAACTTTTAAAACATGCAGTTAAATATTAATTTGAGGGAGAAATTATTTATGAATGTATATCTCATAACAGTAGTTGTATATCTTGTTTTAATGGCTTTCATTGGCATTTACTTTGCTAAGAAATCAGTGAAAACGGATGAGGATTTTATTGTAGCTGGACGTCAGCTACCTCTCCCCGTATTAATTGGAACCCTTTTAGCGACATTTGTTGGTTCAGGAACGGTCGTAGGAGGCGCCAGCTTCATTTATCAATATGGTCCGTTTGCTGCTATTTTTAATTTATCTGGTAGTGTTATCGGCATGATGATACTTTACTTTATTGCTAGTAAAATTCGATCAGGAGGTAATTATACTGTACCACAAATGATGGAGAAAAGGTTTGGTCTTGTAACTCGACTGATCTCCTCGATATTTATTTTATTAGCCTATATTGGTATTACAGCATATCAATTTACAGGTGGGGCTTATGTATTACAATTAACAACTGATATTTCTCTTGAAACTGGTTCTATTATTATGTGCGTGTTAGTTATATTTTTAACGGTAACAGGTGGATTGTTTTCTGTTGCGTATACAGATGCTATTAGTGCTTTGTTAATTGTGGGAGGTTTTTTACTTGGTTTACCCTTCGTATTGATTGCTGTTGATGGTTTCGAGGGGTTGTCTTTATCACTTCCGGATCATGCCTTAACTTGGAACGGTGGCCTTTCAATTCCACAACTTATTGGCTATTTTCTGCCATTGTTTCTCTTGGTATTAGGAGATCAAAATATGTATCAAAGATTTTCGGCGGCAAAAAATCCAGATATCGCTCGGAGGTCAACAGTAGGATTTATTTTTGCAAATGCATTAGTTATTGTATTAACAATTTTATTAGCTACAGCTGCGATCGTATTGTTTCCTAATATCGATCCTGATGCTGCCATTTTAAAAATTGCTGTTGATGGTGTTCCTTTAGGAGTTGGTCTTATTATTTTAAGTGCTTCTGTAGCTTTTTTAATTACAACAGGTACTTCCTATTTATTGTCTGCATCGGGAAACCTTGTGTATGATTTAATACAACGTTTTAGTAAAACCGATATTCCTCAGGAAAGATTGTTGTGGTTAAATCGGGTAACTGTTGTCGTTTTAGGAATTTTCGCTTATATTCTTGGTCGGTTTTTCCCAACTGTCTTGGAAATTCAAATGTATTCTTACACGATGTACGGAGCAGCAATTACTCCGGCCATTTTAGCGACTGTTTTATGGAAGCGGGCAACGACTGCCGGTATCCTAACCTCTATTGTTGTAGGAGGAGTTGCTACGATGTATTGGGAGCTTATATTAAATCGTCCCTTTGATTGGAATAGTGTCTTATTTGCACTTCCATTGTCAATATTATCATTAATTATTGTTAGTTTATTTACTAAAAATAAAAATACAGTACATGTTGATCGCCTTTAATTTCAAAATAGGAGGATTTAATATGAAAGTAAAACATCGTTTAGATCAATTAAGAAAGTTGATGGGTGAACATCAATTAGAAAATGTATTTATCTTAAATCCAGATCATCAATTTTATCTAACAGGTTTTAAAGCGTTAACATATTCACGGCCAATCATTCTTAACATTAGTCTACATCAATCATCCCTTGTTGTGCCAGGTTTAGAAGAAATACATGCAAAAGATGTGGCTGAGATTGATAATATTCATGTATATTATGAACATCCAATTGAGAAAGTATCTAAAAAAGACCATATGGAATATATTAAGGAGTTTTTAAAAGGATGTTCTTCAGGAGCTAAAATCGGAGTAGATTTAAATCATACACCTGGAAATATTATAGACCTTATACAACAGAATGGTTTCACATTTACTGATGTGGGCGGTTTTATTGAACAAATGCGTTATGTGAAGGAAGATGAGGAAATTCAATTATTACAAAAAGCCGGAGAACTTGTTAATTTAGCTGTCGAAAAATCGTTAGAGTCAATAAAAATAGGCACTACTGAAATGGAAATTGATGCGGTTGGTAATAGTGCTATTTTTAAAGAAACAGCAAAAAATTACCCAGATGCAACATTGGATTTATTCGTTATGTCTCCTTCAGGTGTTAAACGAAGTACGATGCCACATGTTTTTTCAAACACACGAAAAATTAAGTCTGGTGATGTGATTATTCATAGTCGCCAAGTTGGGCTTTATGGTTATCGAGCCGAGTTAGAAAGAACAGTTATTGTTGGAACGCCGACTTCTGAGCAATTAAAAGCTTTTGAACTAGCTGTTGAAGCTCAGAGGAGAGCAATTGATTTTATTAAACCAGGTGTAAAGGCTTCAGATGTTGATCGTATAGCTAGAGAGGTTTTTGTTAAAGCCGGGTTAGATAAATATGCAGTTCATAGAACAGGACATGGAATTGGTATATCTGCACATGAAAAGCCGTTTTTAAGATTTGATAATCATGAATTAATAATTGAAGAAGGTATGGCATTTTGTATTGAACCTGGTATTTATATTCCGAATGTCGGGGGCTTTAGACATTCAGATACAGTGATAGTCACCTCAGATGGATGTAAATTAATTACTGAGTATCCATATGATGTCAATGATTTATTAATTTAAACATTAAAGAATAATTAATTTTCATTTTCAAAAAATGTTATTAAAGAGGAATTGCTATGGAGTATATTTTAAAGAATATTCAAATATTATATGGAGAGAATTTACAGTTAAAAACAAATTATGCAGTATGGATAAAAGATGGATACATTATAAATGTTTTACCGGAGGATAGGTTACCAGAAAATATAAAAATTTATGATGGTGGAGGAAAATATGTTCTACCTGGGCTTATTGATTTACATGTGCACATGATGTGGGATGGGTCACATAATCCTGTTGCAACACTTGAATCTGAAGGTTATGAACAAATGTTAATACGCGCTGTCTCATATTGTAGAACATATTTACAAAATGGAATAACGACTGTTCGAGACATTGGCTCGGTTGATGATATTGCACTTCATGTAGCTAGATCAATTAATCGAGGATTAATTGATGGTCCCACACTCATCGCGAGTGGAAAAACATTAACAATGACAGGTGGTCATGATCCATTTTGGGCACGGTTTATTGATGGAAAAGAGGAAGCCTTAAAAGGCGTTCGTGAACAAATTTTCAAAGGTGCGGAAGTAATTAAAATAAGTTCCACAGGTGGGGTATATGGTCGAACCGAGGGAGAAGAAGTAGGCCATGTCGAACTTAATTTAGACGAGCAAAAAGTAATTTGTGATGAAGCCCATAAATTTGGACTTAAAGTGGCATCGCATGCGATCGGACGAGAAGGAATTTACAACTCAATTACAGCTGGTGTTGACACTATAGAACATGGTCATTTTTTAGATGATGAGCTTGTCTCAATGATGGAGAAAAGAGGAACAGCTTGGATTCCAACTTTATATGTCTATCAACAAATTGCGAAACAAGAAGGTATTCCTGACTATGCGAAACGTAAAGCTGAGGAGATTGTAGATATACATTCTAACGCTTTTAAGCAGTTTTTTGATAGAGATATTCTAGTTGGTGCGGGATCGGATGCTGGATCACCAAAAACGCCACACCCAACATTACTAGAAGAGTTAAAGGCAATGCATGATTTAGTTGGCGATACTAAAGAAATATTGAAAACAGCAACGGTTAATGCAGGAAAAATTTTAGGATATAAAGTGGGGCAAGTTAAAGAGAATTATGAAGCAGACTTTTTATTATTAGATAGAAACCCACTTGATCATCTCGATCATTTAAAAGATATAAAACAAGTGTATAAAAAAGGTAAGTTATTTTCTAAATGTTAATTGTTTATTATCATCAAAGTAATTACTAATATTATTAAGTTTACTTTTAGATTATTTTCTATAATATAAATAAATTTTAACATAGCTTAGTTTTATTCCTATCTTGAGTATTATATGAGTAATGGTTAACTAAATAGGTTTTATTAAAAGGTATATTAGTATCCCATGTCTATATATGCCCAAAATAACTTAATAAAAAAGTAACTCAACATGTTGAGCAAATGATTAAGGCTATTGGTGGATAAACGGAAATTTTGAATAATTTAGCTGGAAACCCTATTATTTATGAATTTTTCTATGGGAAAAAATTAAAGATATGAGAAGCGGGCGATCATATAATGTTTAATTCTTACTTGAAGTAGAAGAGGGGGGATCGGGAGCCCAAATTTTAGAAAAAACCAAAGATCTTTTTGAGATTGCATAAACAAAAGAGGATCATGAAATCCTTATCATTCGATAAAGGATCTCAAAAACAACCCTATAGTTCAAAGCGTCCATTGATGACAAAATTCCTAGAAAAAGCAGATTGTCTTTGAATCAATAATGAGCATTAATGAACTTGTATGCAAATATTATGGAGAAGGAAGTAAAACTGCATTGCCTAAAAGTGCGCGTGCCAAAATTGATTGTCGACTTGTACTCAAGTAAGATACACAAAAACAGTATATTTAGTTTTAAAATATTTGATGTTGAAGTTATTTTATTTAAATGATCAAGCACATGCATACATGCAGATATTATTGAGCCGTTTGTCGATCAAGTGATTAAAATGACAGAGAAAAGGCATAGAAAGTCATCATAGCACTATATAGATCTTCAAGGACGGATTCAATGTAGATATTTGTTGAGATTATTAATATATTTATCGTTAGTACGAGAGTTGCTTTGAGGCAATTCAAAAGTACATGCTCTGAATGAATCAATTGACATTAATCATTTTAGTTAAGAAATTGTTCACATATTATCATGGTTAAATAAATTGCAAGTTATAGAAAATCAAGAGGTTTTGGACGAGGATAGTGATAATAATAAAATAAATCTAAATAGTAAAATAAATAGTAATTCAGTTAAAAGCTGGATTACTTTTTATTTAATGTTTCTCTTCCTTTTAGGAAGTAATCCTCAATCAGTAGGATTTTAGTTTCTTATGGTTCGTATAGAGGAATGAAATAATAATTAGGTATGTTCGGAAACGCTGATTACTCAGTCGATAGAAGAATCGTTCCAAAATATTGACGTAGATCCAGTTATAAAAGTTAGTTTATAAGGTATTTTCAGTCTAGGTATTCTCACTTTATTTTTATAACGTTTTAAATTCTTATTTGTGATCTCAATACGTTTTGTTGCTTCTTTTAGATTGAGTTATTTTTTAATTGAATTAACCGCTTATCAAAAGATGTCATTTAAATTATTTCAAAAATGATCAAACTAAAACTTTCTATTGATATTGTCATAAAAATAATTTATAAAAATCGCAATCAAGATATTTTAAGACATATTATCTTCTATCTATTTTTTTATGTCTTTAATTTTTAGCGTAAAGACGTGGCAGGTTGAATAATCTGGTATTTCTGTAATTATGTGTGGTTAAAAATTCTTTATCTGAAAGGAAGCTGTATAATGCATTCTTTATACATAATATATAGACTTTTTTTAGATAAATATGCTATTCATAGAGCAGAAACATAGGAGTGCTTTAGCTGCACATGAAAAGCCGTTTTTAAGATTTGATAATCATGAATTAATAATTGAAGAAGGTATGGCATTTTGTATTGAATCTTGTACTTATATTCTGAATGTAAGTGGTTTTAGATATTCCGATACTGTCATCATTACTTTAGAAATATATCAGTTGGTCATTGAATCTCTATATGAAACCAGAAATTTATTGATATAAATACGACTATAAAAATCTTTAAAATAAAAGTTTAAATAGTGTCATAAAATGGAATATATATTAACAAATGATCAAATATTATATGATGATAAGTTATAATTGAAAAATAATTATCCAATTTGGAGAAAATACGGATTTGGAGAAAATACGGATCCATAAAAAGTTATATCAGTTGATATTCAAAGCATACAATGATGACGGAAAATATGTCATCTTTGGACTTATTGATTTACATGTACACATGATGTGGGATGAGTCACACAATCCTGTTGCAACACTTGAATCTGAAGGTTATGAACAAATGTTAATACGCGCTGTCTCATATTGTAGAACATATTTACAAAATGGTATAACGACTGTTCGAGACATTGACTTGGTTGATGATATTGCACTTCATGTAGCTAGATCTATTGATCGAATATTAATTGATGGCTCACACTTATTGTAAGTATAAAATATTAACCATCACAGGAAAACATGATCTGTTTCGGGTACGGCTTGTAGGTATAATGGAGGAACCTTAAGAAGTATGACCGCCTTCAAGAGACATTTTGTAATAACTACAATGGGTGAAAATATTTACTAGATCATATTCAAATCGATCAATATTCACAAAGGAGATATTTTTTTAATTTGAATGTGTTTAAAATATAAAGGTTATTTTGTCTCTATCATGTTAATTAAGTAGATAAGTAATATTAAAAGTGTTTTATTTTTGATTAAAATGTTGATGCTTTCCTTTTATTGTACAGGGTATATGTTTCTTTCACGATTTGAGAAATACAAGTGTTATGATACAATCGTTCAAACATTATTTCATTCACAATAAGAGATCGAATTCATATTATGTTTTACATTAGTTTTATAGTTATAGTCATTATAGATAAAGCTTTTCATATAATTTTTTAACTCGATACCTTAATTTTTATACTAATCAAATTAAAAAATAATAGACCTATGTAAAATGTTTATTCCAACAGACAATTAAAAGCCTTATTGGAAATAATTAACAATTTTTGTTTGGATTACCGAAAATATATATGAGTAAGTATTTTTATTTTGCGTTATATTCATGAGAAGTTGTGAAAATAACGTAAATAGAAAGGTATTGAACATATACTCACTATATATTCTTAGTGAATGAAAGGCGGCTTTAACATTGAAACGAACCTTATCCATTATATGTTTGTTAACAGTTATAGTGGGATGTAGTAACTTTAATGGAGAACAAGCTACTAAAGATGCAGAAAAGCAATTATACGATTTATTTAATAAATATGACGATGGTGAAATTTTATCTAATACTAATGATAAAAGTGAGATCAAAAGGACTATTAAACATAAATTTAATAATTATTTTACAGAGGATTATAGACGCAAAATAAATCAAGAGATAGATCATATGAAAGCAAGTATTATCGAAAGTAATTTAGATCATCCTGTTGTATTTTTCTTAAAAGATGGGTCTGAGATGGGGGAGTATATTGTTAAATTTAATAAGTATGATTTGTCGAAGGAGGGAATTGTTACGGATGTAGACAATCATTCAGTGCAAGTTGAAATTGATGGCGATAGAAATCCTGCTCAAATACCTGTAAATGTAATATTTAAAGAAGAGGATGGAATGATGAAAATAGATCACGTTGAAGATAGTCAACTTTAGGGAGGAAGTGTGATGATTCATTTGAAAATTTATGAATAGAGGTGTGTATACTATTATGGCAGAAAAATTGAACCGCAATGTGCAAATACAAATGAATGATCAAATGCTAAAAGATCTTGATTATTTCGTAGATAACTTTTATTTTAATAGTCGTTCTAAAGCGATACGTTATCTAGTAAATCTTGGGCTAAGATATTTTGAGAACTCCGATCGACTCATTTGAGGATATCTAAAGCTAGAAAGAACTTTAAAATGACTAATGGAGTATGTGGAGGAATGTTTAAGATTAAATAGGTTTGAAATTTTTAATATCTTTTGCGTTTAGAGTAGTGTTTAATGCCAATAAAGTTTTAGAGGTAGTTTTTGTATACATTGTAGTTTGAAATTTTTAAAGAACTAAACAAATGCTTGTTTAAACAAGCAAGTGATTAAATCATTATTTGTTAGGTATTATTTAACTGGTATAAGGGAGAGGAGATAATTTGTGACATCTTTGATCTCGTTAGGAATGATATTTCATATTTGTGGTATAATTTGGAAAATAAATAAAAAGACATCCTTGTTGATTAGGATGTCTTTTTATCATTATAAAAGTCTATGAAATTAAAATGGTTATGAAGTATATTTAAATAACGCCCTGTAACCGAAGAACAATTTCAGCTATTATTGCCGATCCTAGATAGGTACCTAAAAGTACACACATACCAACAATGATAGTTTTCCAACCTAATTTAGCGAAATCCGTCAATGAATTTCCAATTGAAATACCAGCATATGCCAAGATTGGTGTTGTTATGGCTAATAGATCTACCTGGCTCGTCCATTCAACAATTTTTTCAGATCCTGGTACTTGGGGAATTGTAATTATAAAACCTATCATCCCGATATATGCGATACTTGGCAAATTAAAGGGAAGAATTCTATGGATGATCAAACCGACTAATGCAATGAGCATTAACACTAGTATTCCAGGAAGGGCTTTTATTGGTGTTATTGAATATCCAATCCAATTCCCGATAATGATAATAAAACAAGAAATGATTAATACATAAGTCCACCCTTGAACATGCTTTAACATAATTTAATTTCCTCCTCTTTAGCCAACTTTAGTGTCTTTATTTTCATCATCTGATTTTCTTTTAAATAGATTGTATAGTTTTTCGGTAAGTGGTAGTGCTATAAAGATGCTCATATACAAACCTGTTACAGACGTTGCTAAATTACTAGCGCCTGAAAAAGCAATGATTGTATCTTTCATTTCTGGAAATGAAGTGATGAGAGGACCTAGTGCTGCTGCTGTCATACTTCCACTACCTATACCCGTTGCCATAGCATAAGATATGGGACTTAAAGGTAATATAGAAGCTAAGAAACCAGATAATAATCCCATAAAAATGGCTCCGAATATAGTTCCAAATATATATACGGCAATAACGCCTCGACCTTCTGGAGAATTAAAACCATATTTTTCTGTAATTAATGCTAGATTAGGTTCACGTGCAATGGAGTGCGTCATACCGATACTTTCGCGTTTTAATCCTAGCAAAAGCGCTATTGGTAACCCTAAGAATATAGTTCCTAAATTACCCAATTCTTGTAGTATTAGGGCAGATCCGCTTGAAATAAGTTCAGGTAGAGCTGGACCTGCCTGTACTCCAAACTTAGCAACTAGCAATGTTACCGATAAAAGAACAAGCGCCTCGGCATTTTTAGCTTGCTTTTTTTTGACGAGTGGTGTAAAAAATAAAGCAACGCCAATTATAACAGCGTATAACATTGGCAAAAGTAAGACTACCCCAGGACCAATGGAAAATTCATGGGTACCAATGATTTCTGTAACTATAACAATACTTAATACAAGTATATGAACACGCCAGTCTTTCCATAACATTTGGATTTGATCAGACATTCTTAATCATCTCCCTAATATATCTAAAATATTAGTTACAATATTTCGAATTATCTACTTATAAAAGCATTTATATTTAGTAACGAGTTGACATATATTCCAATGTTGTTTTACCTAAAACTTTAGCAGCAATTAATAAAGCTCGCTCATCAATATTAAATTTTGGATGGTGATGAGGATATACGACATCCCAATTAGGATTTTTTGCGCCAGTAAAGAAAAATGTACCTTTTACCTGTTGTAAATAGTAGGAAAAATCTTCACCTGCCATAATAGGACGAGTTTCTTTGACTGTTTTAACGCCGGGTACTGTTTTAGCAAGTTTAGCAACAAATTCAGTTTCTTCTTCATGATTTACAGTTGTTGGATACCCGCGCGTGTACTTATAATCGTATACTGCATCTGATATAAAACAAGTTCCTTTTACGACTTTTTCAATTTCCCTTTCAATAAAAGTACGTATATCCTCATTAAATGTACGAACAGTTCCTGAAAGACTGACGTTATCTGCGATCACATTGTAAGGATTTTTAGCATTTAAAGATGTAATAGATACGACAGCTGATTCCAATGGATCAATTTTTCTACTCACAATTTGTTGTAAATTACTTATAAGTTGACCCGCAATCACGATACTATCTTTTGTGTGATGGGGTTCGGCACCGTGTCCTCCTTGACCTTGAATGGTTATATCAAAACGATCGGGTGCAGCCTGTATAGGACCTGAACGATAACCTATTTCTCCTAAAGGTTGTTCAGCTTGTAAATGAGTGCCAAAAATAACATCAACGTCTTCTAAACATCCATCTTTAATCATCTCTATCGCCCCGCCTGGTGGTAATTCCTCGGCATGTTGATGGAGAAATACAACAGTACCTGAAATATATTCTTTCATTTTATTTAATGCTTTAGCTAATCCTAATAAGGTAGCTGTATGTCCATCATGTCCACAAGCATGCATTATGCCATCATTAACTGATTTAAAAGGAACATCGGTTTCTTCCTGTATTGGAAGGGCATCAAAATCAGCTCTTAAGGCTACAGTAGGTCCGGGCTTATCTCCTTTTAAGTAAGCTAAAACACCGTTACCGCCAACTCCTGTGCGAACTTTATGCCCTAGTTGTCTATGGAAGTTTGTTATGTATTTTGCAGTCTTGTATTCCTTAAAAGATAGTTCAGGATATTTATGAAGATAACGTCTAATATCAACAATTTCATCATAAGTGTTATCTAGTTCTGAAAATAATTTTTCAAGCATAAAATCTCCCTTTCTATAATCGTAAATTATTTAAAAACTTTACATTATTTCGATAAATTAGTCAAGTTTGATTATATATGATAAACAAGGGGAATATGTTACTGAAATTATTTTATTTGTGACTATGTGTGTTGAATTTGTTTATAATATGGCTTAACATTTTTGAAAATTTAAAAGCTATTTGAAGCAAGTTCCTAATGGTAAAAGTGAGATACAAAGTATAGCTGGTAGTGGACTCCCAATGTACAATGAATATTCTCATCTTGTTACCGACTATTTCGGGTGGAAATTTTTATATTTTCTAGTTACTACCTTGGGTAAATAGTCTTTTTGTAGAGTTTTTTGTTTTCCTTTAAGTGTAAAAGATCCACAAGGCCAAGTTTCATAAAGTTATCATGGGATTTTTTTAGGATTAAGATAGCTTCCGAATTAAATAATTAACATGATTCTCCTTCACAAATTTTAAATTGACACCGAAGACTTCTTTTTCGAGTTCAGACTCTTTACTTAAGCCATTGTGGAATTGATATAAATCAACAATTCATTACTAAATCATGTATTAAAAGAAGTTTAGGGAGATCCCTAAACTTCTTTTATGTTTTCTAATTTTAATCCAATATTTCCATTAATTTATCCCTTAGCTTTTTTTCTTCTTCACTTCCGGTTGTTTTCATGCGTATATAGGGGATATTATATTTTTCCAAAATTGTGTTTATCTTTTGATCTCGTTCTGATTGTATAGGATTTTCTGCATGGTAAGCGTAGCCGTCAACTTCAACTACGAGAATAGGCATTTTATCAACTTTATTATAAATAACAAAGTCAATATGAGTTAATATGTTCAGAGCGTATTTCCTTTCATCTTGGGTCAGTTTGCTCGTATCTCTTAGTAACATTCTTAATGGTTGATGAAGTACATAACTTAGATGGCTGAACCTTGGTTCTTGTAAAACTTTTGATATGATTATATTCATTAGATTTTCTGATGTGTATAGTGATACTATTTTGTTTTCTTTTAATATTTTTATTAATTGTTCTGAGTATTCTTTGTATAGCAAGTCAAAAATAGAGCGAATGTCACTTTTAATGACTTGGAAGTTATTATATTTTATGTAGCGAACTAAATCACCGATGTTTGTATCCTGCCAAGTTTCACTGTTTGCTGCTGTGACAACAATTAATTGATCGATTGCTCGAGATACAGCAACATTGACTAAATGAGGCTGATCGACAAAGTCATTTTTATTTACATCATTATTTACAGTGCTTAGAATAATAATATTTCTTTCTTGTCCTTGGTATTTGTGAACGGTGTCAATTTCAATTTCAGAACTAATTTTTCTCTCAGTAAGTAGATTCACTTGATCGCGATAGGGAGCGATAATACCAACCGTTTGTTCGGATGGATTAATCTTTTCATTTGGAATAATTTCTTTATAAATGACGTCTACTTGTCGTTCATTTATTCGTTTTCTTGCATGATTTCCTTCAACGGTTTCATATAAAATAAGTGGATTTTCTATCCCTTTTTCTTTGGTTAATACAACTAATTCTCCGTTGTAATATTTTTGATTACAGTATTCAATAATTTTTGGATGACAGCGATAATGTTCTTTTAGTAAGGTTCTTGCTGTTTCAGGAAAAATTGAATGAATTGATGATAGTAAACTGTGTTTAGAATAATGATATCCCTCATGTACTTTTCGGGTATTATAAATTAAATCAGTCTGTTTTTTTATATTATTTGGAACAACATGGGGTAGTTGCATTAAGTCACCAACAATAACAGCATTTTTTGCAGATGAAAGCGCTAAAGCCCCAGAAACAATATCAATTTGTGAGGCTTCATCGACTAGAATATAATCAAATAAATGATGTCTTCCTCCTGAATTTCGTAAAGAATGTGTTGTGCTTAAAATAACGGGATACTGTTTAACGAATGAATCAAAGTTTTTCCATAAATCATTAGAGGTAAAGATAGGTCTTGATCTTGAATTCTTTTTATACTTTTTAGCTAAGTGTGACTTAAATAATTTCATTGAGATATCATTTTGTAATTTGATTTCTTGATCAAAATCATAGTTACTCAATTTTTCCTCAATCTTTGCAATTTTTTTATTTAATTCAAATTGTTTCGTTTCATAATATTTCTTTTGCAAGAAAGCTATGATTGTTTCGGGGTCTTGATGATAAAAATTAAAATTATAAATTCCATAGCGAATTAAAAAGTGTATTTTATTCCTAAAAGTAAATTTTCCTTTTTTCTTCAGTTCTTGATATTGAACGAGAAACTGCATGATACGGATTGCGTTTAGTTTATAAAAAGAAGGTATTTTATCGTTGTTAATATTGAATTCATTTAAATAATCTTCTTTAAAATGCGTATTTTCAGTTTTTAGAGCTGATAATTGTTCTTTTAATTTTGCTAGTCTATTAAGTAATATAAGCATTTGTTCTAGTTGCTTTTGAGATGTAATTAATTGATTACTCAATTCTTTTTCTTTTGTACGTTCTAATTTCCATCCATCCATATTTGGTAATATTCCTGTTTGATTTTCAATAAAGATTTTTTGATTGTTTGAATTACCTAAATAAGCAGCAAAAAAGTCTAAGCCATGTTCTTCTAATTTTTCGATGACATTTAACGTTGCAGAATTACTATTTGAAACAACAGCAACGGTTTTGTCGTTCATAATTGCATTTGCAATAATATTTAATATCGTTTGGGTTTTTCCTGTTCCTGGCGGTCCCTCGATGATACTTAATTGGTTTGTAAAGGCTCTTTCTGTTGCTTTTTTCTGACTTTGATTTAATCCAAAAGGAAAGATGAGTTGTTGTGGATCTTTATAAGTATCAGGTGTTTGTCTTGATAAATAGTTGCTCAGTATACATCTAGGACTGATGTGAGTTAATTTTTGATATTCATGACTTAAAAAATTAGTATTTCCATTTTCTATTTGTCCGGTATGATAAGCAATTTCAGATAGATAGTTAAAAACATGTTCGCTATTTTTATCTGTTAGTGATGACTTTTCAATTTTAATGTCTGAATGATGATATATATGAGAAAAGCCACTTTTATAAATGAGCCGATAATACGTGTCAAATTTTAATAAAGTTTTGATACCTGATATTTGTTTAGCACCTGCATAAACAGAACAATGTTTAATGTTTATTTCAATTGGATCTTGTATCCATAGAACATTATTGTAGTTATAAGCGTATGTTTTCGGACTACTATGAAAGGTAACATGCCATTTTCCTTGTTTATATTTACAAAATCGAATATCTTTTGTTTTATCTTTGTTACGTATTAAAATTAAGTGTTCATGTATATCCATTCATCGCTTGCTTCCTTTCAAAATTATTATAACTAAATGAATTATAACATAATGGAAAAATGTGTAATTAAAAATATCAATAAATGTCCATAAAGGTTATAAAATGTTTTGATAATTTAAAGAGTATATTATGTTTAATCGCCAAGTAAAATGGAACAATTTCCACTAATTAATTTATTATACTTTAACCTTTGAAAATACTGCTTCTATACTTCATGTGATAACTATCTCTTTTTTGATTTATTATCACAAGCATTAAATTCTTAATTATTAATAGATTTGTATTCCTTATTCATTTTATTCTCGTTTGTGATTATAGAGTATTTTTTAATCAAATGTTCACTTTTATTTGTTCAAGAATTAGCCACTTTAGTTTATTAGTTAAAAGGAGAATTATTACGTTTTTTATATTATATATTCATTCTATTTTGTGTTACATTTTATTTACAAATTTTTCTATTATTTTACAAAAATATTAAAAATAATTAAACGTATTTTCTTATATATATGAGATATGATAGATTACGATTAAGCCTCTATAGAAAGTATATTTAAAAATATCGGAATATTTCCAAGCATAGTAATAGACATTCTTATAGCGTTAATAACATTTTATAGAGGAGGTGCGAGAGGTAAATTTTTCATCATAAATAAATCATAGAGGCTATTTTTATACAAGGAGGTTCTTTTTTGAAGGGGTCGTTTAAACAAAGTAGTCTTATCTTGACGTTCGTTATGTTAGTTGGGGCCTTTCTTTTTACGAGTAATGTATTTGCCGAAACATCGGGAAACTCTAGTAATTCGGAGGACGCAAAAAAAGGTGAATTGATTGTTTCAATAGAGACAGATTCACAGGATAAAGATACCTTAAACAGTATGGACAACGATATGCTTTCATCGAAGTCACTAAATCAACAAGGTTTTGACATATCCGATTCTTTGGTGAATAGTATTCAAACAAAGGCTACTACTATGAGCGATGACTTCCAGGCGAATGTTGTGAGACAAATGGGTTTAGTTTATTTAGTTGAGTACTCTAAGGAAGACTACGAGAGTAAGGAACAAGCTAAAGAAGAACTAGAAAAAACCTTAAAATCTATGGATAAGAACGTACGTTATATTGAAGAAAACGGTACTATGGAGGCATTTGAACCATCTACGGAAACTGTCAATCCTACAGATATTCATCCAGACCAAGAATGGCATTACGACATGATTCAAGCACCTGAGGCTTGGGATACGACACCAGGATCTAGTGATACGAAAATTGCTGTCTTAGATACTGGAATTGATAATGATCATCAAAATTTAAGTGATTATGTTGATATTGACGCTGGAGAAAGTTTTGTAGGTGGAGATACAGATGACGTACAAGGACATGGCACACATGTGGCAGGAACTATCGCAAGTTATGGTGAAGTGTCTGGCGTGATGCAAGAGGCTACATTAATTCCTGTAAAAGTGTTAGATGATTCTGGATCTGGCTCTATTTACGGTATCGTAGAAGGTATCCTCTATGCTGCAAATGAAGGATCAGATGTTATCAATATGTCCTTAGGTGGCGGCGGATATGACCAAAGTATGGAAGAAGCGATTGAAACAGCAAGCAGTGAAGGTACAATCGTTGTAGCTGCAAGTGGAAATGATGGCATGGAAAATGTTTCTTATCCAGCAGCTTATGATGACGCTATCGCTGTAGGATCAGTCGACTCTAGTGAACAGCGCTCAGACTTCTCAAACTATGGCCCAGAATTAGAGGTTGTTGCACCAGGTGAAAATATTTATAGTACAGTTCCTGGTAATGATTATGATACTCTAGATGGAACATCAATGGCTACACCGCATGTAGCAGGTGTTGTTGGATTAATTAGGTCAGCCGATCCAGCTATATCTGTTGATGAGGCGAGAAGTATCTTAGCACAAACAGCAACAGAAGCAGGTTCCGAAAATGAGTACGGAAACGGTATTGTTAATGCTGGTGATGCCGTTGCCGAGGTAAGCAATGGTAACGGCGGTGAAGACCCAGAAAACCCGGAGAAGCCTGATGTGCCAGAATGGGAAGCATACACTTTTTATGAAGCAGGTGATGTTGTAACATATGATGGTGAGGAGTATGTTTGTGACATAGCGCATTATTCCTTTCCAGGTTGGGAACCACCGAATGAACCAATCTATTGGTCTATAAAATAATTTAACAAGCTTGGAAAAATTACTTTACAGCGTTAAATAAGACATTGAACTGTCAATAGATTATAAAAACTGTGTAAGTAAGAATACGTATAGTTCTTATTTACACAGTTTTATTTTATTCGATTGATGTATTAGTATCCAGTATTTAGAAATATAGCTTTTATCACCTATTGCCTTTATAAATGCGATTATCTAGGTGAGATGTCTTTTAGTTAGTCATCGTTTAATTCTCTTAGTGTTAAATGACTTATATCAAAGATTGATTCATTTATGGCGTGACGCTAGTCGTCGCTCTTTTTTCGTTAAATCATATAAATATTTAAGGAGGTTAAAATGGATGATTAAAATTTTCATCGATCCTGGTCATGGTGGCGATGATAGCGGAGCAACTGGGAATGGTTTAAAAGAAAAGGATTTGACGTTAGATATCTCTAAACGTATTAAAAACTATCTTGACGATCATTACACAGGTCATCGCATAAAAATGTCGCGAACTGGCGATGCAACAGTTTCTTTATCAGAGCGGACAAACGAAGCGAACAATTGGGGAGCAGATTTTTTTCTAAGTATTCATATTAATTCAGGCGGTGGCACGGGTTATGAAGATTATATTTATAATCAATTAGATGATTCATCTGAGACAGCTAAATTACGCGATACCATTCATAGCGAAATTGTTAAACAGCTTGATGATGTGATGAATCGTGGAAAAAAGAAAGGTAATTTACATGTTTTACGTGAAAGCAAAATGTCTGCGATGTTATCAGAAAATATGTTTATCGATACAAAATCGGATGCGGATAAACTTAAGTCAAGTAGCTTTTTAAATAAGATTGCCAAAGGACATATGATCGGTCTTGCGAAAGCGTTAGACTTAAAGGAAAAATCCCAATCAGATGGTGGCTTAAAAGAAACTTATATAGTGAAAAAGGGTGACTCATTAAGCCAAATTGCTAGAGATCATCATACAACCGTTGATACACTTATGGAAATAAACAATATAAGTGATCCAGATTTTATTAAGCCTGGACAAGAATTAAAAGTTACGGAGCCGTCAAGTCATGACAAGTCGCTAAAAGTAGGACAAACAGTTACACTTAAAAAGTCTGCAGACAAGTTTACAACAGGTGAAAGTATTGCTGATTATGCGAAAGGTAAGACATATGAAATTTTACAAGTTAAACTAGATCGTGTGTTGCTTGATGAGATTATGAGTTGGGTTAAAAAGTCTGATATCCAATAATTAGCCAAAGCTATTCGCTCTTTTAGATGAATAGTTGAATAAACAAAACAGAGCTATAACTGTAAGCTTATAGCTCCTTTTTGTTAAAATTTGCTTTTATTCGTTTTAGGAAAGTTTGTATTTACATTGACATATCTAGTGATAAAAATTGAGATAGTTCATTTTCGTGCTTATCAAGTTTAATTTGCCCCGGTTTGATACCTTGCTCACGTAGCACCTCAATGTTTTGAATGAGGAATTCATCACTGCCAACAATATAGAAGAGTCCATCTTTATCTGTAGCAAGTTTTTTCACTTCTTCATAATAATCTTTACGGTTATCCACGAACTGTGATGTGAAGTTTTTATCAGGAGCGGATTTGAAAATGTTTGTGAATAAGAAATCTCTCGATGAATCAATATTTAAGGAATGGATGTGTTTGACATTGTTAGGGCGCTTGAAATAATCAAGGACAAGTGGTCTAAAAGTTGCCAAACCAACACCTTGCGATAGCATGTAAATATTTTTATTTTTTCTTTGAAGCGGTATATTTGAATGGGTTTTAAAGATAGCAACTTCGCTTCCGACATCAAGATTTCTTAAAATTTGTTTATATTCAGAGCATTGTTCCCTAATACGCGTTGTAATACCAATTAAATCTTCATGCGGTAAAGTCATAATTGTCATGTGACGAACAAGCCCGCGGTTTGGCTGATTGCCGGCATTAAAACCTTTCATGCCGAGGTGGGTGTGGGCACCTTCTTCCCATGTAAAGTCTTCTGGGCGATCTAGCATATACGTTTTAACTTCAGGCGTTTCATCAACAATTTGGTTGATTTTAGTCCAATATATTTTCATGAGATACTCTCCTTACATAATGAGATGTTTTGTTATGATCTAACATACAACAAATGATAATAATTCTCAATTAGAATGATTTACTAAAGTGTCTGATAGTTTATGCTGGAGATGTATACTTTGGAAGAATACACTTTACAAAATTTAACAGGGTTTTTCCATTTTATTGGTAAGTGTTCAAAGAAGAAATGATCAAGGGATTTTCGTTGTTTAAAGTGATAGATAAGTTATAAATTTAGGGGGTGTTGAAAACAAAGTGCATCTAGATGAGGCGAGAGGCTGTTCACTTTTGTAAAATAGAGAGTATATTGAATCTATATATAATGTTCTTAATTTTTATGTCCTCATTGCTTTAACTTGTCGTAAGTGTTAAATTACTATAAGGGGAGGTAGAATATTTATATGAGATTTTGGTTAGGTCTATCAGTAGCTATTGTATGCGAAGTAATAGGCGTGACCTTTTTGAATTATTCAGAAGGTCTTTCTAAACTTTATCCAACTATGATCGCGATCATCTTTTACCTAACTTCAATCCTTTTTTATATGTGGAATACGAGAGGTAAGGAAGTAGGTGTCGTTGGAGCACTTTTTGCTGGTATTGGAACTGTTATCGTCTTATTAGTAGGATTGCTACTATTTGACGAGAAAATTTCCTTTATTAAATTATTAGGCGTTATCTTAATTATTATGGGCAGTGTTAGACTTAGCAAAACTTCCGCAAAGAAAGGAGTGTACGGATAATGGGTATCCTTTATTTAACTATATCTACAATCTTTGCAGTGCTAGGTCATATTTTTGTTAAAAAATCTGAAGGTATGTCTAAACACCGCTTTACAATTTTAGCTTTAATATCTTTTTTAGTTGCTATACTATTACTCTCAATTTCTATTAAATATATTAACATGGGCATAGCTTTTGCTATATGGTCTGGCTTATCTATCGTATTTAATAATTTATTTAATATCCTCATATATAAGGAGGAATTTTCATTCCCTAAGCTAAGGGGAATCATTTATATCGTTGCCGGCGTTATTATATTAGAATTACTTTAAAAATTTGTCGGCACTTTAAATGGACAAATATCCTTACAAAATTTTCAAACAATTAAGACGTGGTGTTAGTTTATCTTTACTTAGGATTATATAAGGTTTTATTGTAAATGTCAATGACTTTTCAGATTTTTTATAAAGGCGACGTTGAAATGTATAATATTTTGACTTCATATATTAGAAAAGGGAGAGGAAACATTTAAAAATTTTTATTTATACTTTGACATTGTTTAAACAATGTTTATCGTTATTTGTATAGAAGGCCCCTGTTTGGAGTTTTTATGAGTGTATTTTTGTCGTTTAGAATAAGTAAAAGCTACGCGGGGATTTTCCATTTCCCCGCTATTTTCCCCTTCTCTATACCGTCTTATCTTAACTTCTTTATAGGCATCATAAAATGATTCACATGTCTTCAGATTATGCTATTTATGCAAGGTCATAAGTGTATGTAGTTATAAAATTTTTAATAAGGGATATACAATTTTTATTTTCATCGACAATTACACTATGGCTACTATTTTCTAAAATATGTAATGTACTATGCGGTATTTGCTGGTGGATTTCTTCACTTTCTGAAACAGGAGTAATCCAATCGTGTTTTCCAGCAACAATTAATGTAGGAACGTCAATATTTTTCAAATCCTCGGTAAGATCAAATGTACGTAAAAATGTTGAAAATCCTTTATTTAATACGCGGTACGCACGCTTAACATATGGTTTCTTTTGATCGTTATTGGATGATTTTATAGAATATAATGGTTGCATCACTTTATAGTATTCTTCTACTTCTTCCTCTGATTGAAAGCTTCCTTCCCACAATTTTTCTGCATAATATTTTTGCGCTTTGTTCCCATGTTCTTCAACATATTTTTTAGCTTTCTCTAAAAAGCGGTGTGATGGTGATGTTGCCATAAGAAGTAGCCCATTTAGATAATTTTGATATTTTAATGCATAAGACATAGCGACCATGCCACCGTAAGAATGTCCTAAAACCCATATTTTTTCCAAACCAAGATGTTTTCTTAATGCTTCAATATCTTCAACGTTTTGCTCAAGTGTGTAAAGATCGGTGTCACTTTCATCGGAAAACCCACATCCACGTTGATCGATATAAATAAGTTGTGCACATGCTGTTAAGGAATCAAGATGGGGTTTAAAGTTCAAATGGGTTCCCCCTGGTCCGCCATGGACGACGAGAATAACAGGTTTTTTGATAATCTTTCCGTCTTTAACTTCAACATGTTGTCCATCTACATCAAAGAAAATATTTGTCTGATTAATGTGAGCAAACATTCCGTCATTCTCCTTTAACTTTTTGTTCTTAATTACGTTTTACGACAAAATTACGAAAAGTCCTTTTATCATTGATGAAAAATAAAGCATAAAACAAAAGAATATAATCATTTAATAATAGTGATAATTGACAATTATGAATAAATTACACACAATTCATATAAATAGAACGTGATCGGACATTGAAGATTTTTTAAAAGGGGTGTTTATGTATTGGAAAGATTTATAGCAGATTATTTAAAGGCAAATAAGACGTACTTTGAGGAAGTTTCAATGTTTATATTTAACCATCCTGAAACAAGATTTGAAGAATATAAATGTGCACAATTTCTAGCATCCGAATGTGAAAAACAAGGCTTTTCCGTCGAGCGTCACGTAGCGAATATCGAAACGGCTTTTGTCGCCACATATGGTTCTGGGAAACCTATCATAGGTTTTTTAGGAAAATATGATGCCCTTTCCGGATTGGGTCAAAAACCAAGTGAACTCTCTTATCAGCCAACAGAGGAAGATAATGGTCATGGATGTGGTCATAACTTACTAGGGACAGGTTCTTTTGCCGCTGCTTGTGCTGTTAAAAATTACTTGGAAAAAAATCAACTCGAAGGAACGGTTCAATTTTTCGGTTGTCCAGGTGAAGAAGGTGGTTCAGGTAAAACATTTATGGTCCGAGAGGGTGTTTTTGATCATTTGGATATTGCTTTGACGTGGCATCCATCACCGACAAATTCTATAATGAGTTTATCATCGCTTGCCAATTATCAAGTATATTTCTGTTTCAAAGGAACATCTTCACATGCGGCTCAATCACCGCATTTAGGTCGTAGTGCCTTAGATGCTGTTGAATTAATGAATGTCGGTGTTAATTATTTGCGGGAACATGTGATTGATCGTGCGCGAATTCATTATGCGGTGACAAATACGGGAGGAATATCACCAAATGTTGTGCAAGGGAATGCCGAAGTTCTTTATTTAATACGGGCGCCAAAAGTTGATGAAGTTGATCATTTATACAAGCGTATTTGTAAAATCGCTGAAGGGGCTGCTCTTATGACTGAGACAGAGGTTTCCGTTCATTTTGATAAAGCGTGTTCGAATTATGTACCGAACCGACATTTGGAACAAATTTTGCACGATAAATTTGTTGAAACGGGTGTGGAAGCGTTTACTGAAGAAGAAAAAGTGTTTGCAAAAAAGATGTGGGATACTTTAACGGATGAAGAGAAGGACAATTATCTAGAAGCGATGAAAGGATTTGGATATCAAGGGGATGGTAAGGAATTTGCAGGAAAATATTTAATGGATACAATTTCACCTTATGATGTATCTAAGGAAATATTTATGGCATCAACTGATGTTGGTGATGTCAGTTGGGTAGTACCGACTGCACAATTAAGTGCAACGACATCAGCGTTAGGTACTTCTCTTCATTCGTGGCAAATGACATCGCAAGGTTTAAGTAGTACCGCGAACAAAGGCATGATACGGGCTGCGCAAACGATGGCGTTAACAGGACTACAAATGATTACATCGTCTAAAGATTTACAATATGTAAAAGAAGAGTTTGAAGCATTTCGAAAAGAAAACACTTATAAATGTCCTATTCCAAAAGGTGTAACACCTTCCAAGCTTGAATGATAGATATAGTTTTTAATTATTTTTAATATTTTTATTAGAAGTACCTCATTTAGTCTGGAAATATTGAAGTATCTATGACTCATTAAAGGAGAGATGTAATGATGAGAGCAAAAATTTTACAATGGAGACGTGATTTTCATAAGTATCCAGAAACTGGATTTTTGGAAATGAGAACTGCATCAATTGTTGCAGCGAATTTAAAGACATTAGGCTTTGATCTTCAACTCGGAAAAGAAGTGATGGTTGAAGAACTTTGTATGGGTAAACCAAGTGTACATGAAACAGCTGAACATGCAAAATGGGCAAAAGCAAACGGAGCAAACGTGGAATATTTTCATCATTTTGAAGAAGGTTATACTGGGATTGTTGCAACTTGGCATACAGGGCGTAAAGGCCCAACGATCGCCTTTAGGGTTGATATGGATGCTCTTGATATTCAGGAAAGTGAGGAGGAAGACCATTATCCGAAACGAGAAGGATTTCGTTCAATAGTTCCAAATAAAATGCATGCATGTGGTCATGATGCGCATACGGCTATCGGCTTAGGATTAGCAACGATGATTGCCGAAAATAGTGATCAACTAAATGGTTCTATTAAACTCATTTTCCAACCGGCCGAAGAAGGAACGCGCGGGGCAAAGTCGATGGTTCAAGCAAATGTCGTCCAAGATGTAGATTATTTGATTGCCATTCATATCGGCACAGGTGTTCCTCATCAACACTTTGTTGCAGCAAATAATGGCTTTTTAGCAACTTCAAAATTAGATATAACATTTCGTGGAAGGGCATCTCATGCAGGTAGTGAGCCTGAAGGGGGCCAAAATGCATTGCTTGCGGCTGCAAATGCTGCTTTGAATATTTATGCTGTGTCAAGACATTCAAAGGGAGCTACAAGAATTAATGTAGGGAAGCTTCATGCTGGTTCAGGAAGAAATATTATACCTCATCATGCGACGTTGAAAGTTGAAACACGTGGGGAAACTTCATCTATTAACGATGATGTTAAGAAACAAGTAGAAGCGATTGTTAAAGGAGCAGCTCACATGTATCAAAATGACGTAAATATTGAAGTCGTCGGTGAAGGAAAAAGTGGTATGTGTTCGATAGAATTGGCAGAAGTACTTCATGATTGTGCAAGGGCGCATCCTTTTATTGAGGCAAGTGAGTTAGAAAGCTATGAAAAAATGGGCTCGGAAGATGCAACCTTTTTTATGGAGGAAGTTCAACGAAATGGTGGCCTAGCAACTTACTGTGTATTTGGGACTGATTTAGCAGCTGGTCATCATCATGAAAAGTTTGATATTAATGAGGAGACGCTTTTACCAGCTGTAGAGATTTTATACAATGCGATATTGAAGTTGAATGGAAAAGGAAAAGCAAATGTTAGCTGAAGTAAATTTTCATTATAAAATGGAATGAAATGTTTCTAATATGCTTTGAATAAAAACGAAATATATGAAAATCATTCCCATGGGTATGTTTTATGAAGCAGTAAGTTTAAGACTACTGAAAAAAACATACCCGTCTTTTATGCAAAATTACTATATAAATTCTGCATACCTTTATTTAAAAACGAAGAATTATAAATCAACATATGTTGTTACGCAAAATATATATAGAATAGGTTGACATGTCAGAATATTATGATATATTAAAATGTAACTAAATTTGAACGTCTAAAATCCTAAATATATTTTTGTAACGAAGTCAAACATTAAAACTTATATAGGTTATATTCAAGGTGGTGAAATGTTGGTGAATAAAAACTACATTTTGCATCCTTTAATCCTACTAAGTATGCTTGCGATTATTTTAGCGGCATGTGCAGGAGATGGCAGTGATCCAGAACTTACCAGTGGTGAAAGTGCGTATAAGGGTGGTGAAATTTCGATTGCTTTAGAAGAAGATGCTGTATCTTTATCGCCTCATGGGTCGAATGATATTCCTTCTAGTAACGTGACGGTCAATATTTATGAAACACTAGTGAATTATGATGAAGGTGGTGAAGCTACACCGGGGCTTGCAAAGGATTGGAAAGAAATTGATGAAAAAACGTGGGACTTTTACTTGCATGAGGGTATTAAATTTCACGATGGTGAAGAATTAACAGCGGAAGTCGTTCAAAAGAATTTTGATCGTTTAGTAGATGATAAGGTTGGATCCCCGCGCGCTTTCCTTTTAGAACCGGTTGATAGTTGGGAAGTTATAGACGATTATACGTTCAGAATTCATTTGAAACATTCATTTGGCCCTTTACTTGCAAATCTTGCACATCCGGGAGCTGGTATCATGAGTCCAGCGATTATCGAGGAAGACTATAAACAAATGGAGGAAGGTAAGGACCCTGATACGTATATTAATCAAAATCCTGTAGGGACTGGATTGTTTAAGTTAGAAAATTGGACACCTGGAGAAGAGATTATTTTATCAAAGTTTGATGATTATCATGATGAGCAAGCGAATTTAGATCAAGTTACTTTCAAAGTGATGCCAGAAGAAAGTTCCCGTATTGCTAATTTATTATCGGGAACAATTGATGTTGCACATGATATTGAAACAGGAAGTGTTACACAAATCAAAAACGAAGAAGGAGTTTATTTAGTTCAACAGCCTAGTTTCACATTAAACTATGTTGGTTTTAATACTCAAAAAGAACCGTTCGATGATATGAAAGTGCGTCAAGCGATTTCAAAAGCTATTGATAAAGAGTCAATTATTGAAGGGGTATATAATGGAATTGGAGATCCTGCAAACGGTCCGCTTGCACCAGCAATATTTGGTTACGATAAGTCTGTAGAAGATTTAAACAATGACCTTGAAGAAGCTAAAGAGTTGTTGGAAGAGGCAGGATATCCCGATGGTTTTGAAACGACAATTTGGACGAATAGTGAGGAAGAACGTCTTGATATGGCAGTCGCAATCCAATCACAATTGAAAGAGTTAAATATAGATGTATCGATTGAAGAAATGGAATGGGGAGCTTATCTTGACCGTTTAGTAAATGGAGAGCACGATATGTTTATGCTAGGATGGGTAACCATAAGTGCAGATGCTGATCAAGCTTTGTATCAATTATTCCATTCATCACAGCATGGTGAGGCCGGAAATAGAACATTTCTTGACGATGAGGAGGTAGACCAAATACTTGAGAATGCTAGACGAGAAACAGATGTAGAGCAGCGTCAAGACCTTTACGCCCAAGCTCAAAAACGTCTTATAGAACTCGCCCCGATGATATATGTGAATCATACAGACCATTTAGCAGGTGTTAGCGATGATGTTAAGGACTTCAGCATATCTTCGACAGGGCTATTCCAATTGCAAAATACTTATATAGAAAATGATTAAATTCAGGTAGCAATATAAGCTAGTAATATTTAAATGTTATCAAACAGTATACAATTAATTGATTGAAAATTAACACATGGAAAATAAACATACTAATGGAGCTTGCAAGATAATTTAAAAATCATTATGAAAGAGAGTGGGAGATAAATACTCTACCACTCTATTTTATGTATAACCATGATTCACTTTGGATTTTTGTGCAAAAAATTAACAAATAATTATTTAAAGTGAGGTACATAAAGGCGACCATGAGGAAAATCAAAGGATTTTAATTCAAAATATAAAGTCGCGCTTTTATATGAGAGACTTACTTCGCTTACAACTACTACATTTTCATTTTTTAAGTACCAGATATAACGCGTGTAATTGCAACAGCGACGCCGGTGACACCTTCACCACCTAATAAACCTGATGCGACGATGACACCTTTATCTTCTTGGTCCATTTTAAAAACTTTTTTGACGATTATATGGATAAGTCCGCCGATAAATGCTGTAGAAGAAATAAACACTGGTAAATAGATGCCGAGCCCTAGCATCATCGCCGGAAAGTTTAGCATGTATAAAATGATACCGATGAAAAGACCCGTCAAAAAAGCTTTCATATGAGGGATACCAGAGATTAGTGATGATGTCGCAAAAGCTTGGGGTGCAGGGAGCTCTGTCCCCGGTCCGATTTCTTTAAAAGCTGACAACATAATAAATAAAACGGCCGTTGCGACGACGGCTCCAATAATCCCTCCAATTGCTTCGGAAACAAATTGCGATTTTGGATCTGTTTTTAGGATATATCCAGCTTTATAATCATTTAAAACATCTCCTGTTAAACCACAAGCGACAGCGACGATCGCTGCAACGAAGATAGCTGTCGATCCGCCTAAATCGATGAAAGCTTTGATTGCTAGTAAGACGATAATCGCGAAACTATTCATTGGATTAATACCTGTTTGCCCAGTGATTGTTGCAGACATAGACGTCGTTAACCATACACCGGTGATCGTTAATACGCTTAACATAAAGCCCATACCTGTTAGCACTGTCAGTAAAAGAGCCATAAAAGCAAAAATAAGTGGTAGCCATTTTTCTGCCCCTTTTTGCGTAAAGATCGAGCGGTATATATGTTTGGCTTGTGGAAGAATGTCTTTGAAAATGATGGCAATCCCAGCTCCGACCATTAGCCCGATGCCAAGGCTATTTTTAAAACTTTCGGCTACATCAAGGTTAACAAACCATTCTTGGGACAATCCAATTGGGATGATGCCTAAATAACTGATGAGTGCACCTAAAAACCAAACGCTCGTATGCTTCGGGCCGATAATGTAACCGATCCCGATGGCCATAGGTGAAATACGCGCACCCAAAAAAATATTTTTAGAGGCTAAACTTGTTGCTTCCCATGTTGATGGAATGATTTTAAGCCCGTCACGAGCAGCGGTAAATATTGCCGATAAGCCGAGCATGGAGAATAAGTATTTACCTTTTTCTTTATTATAGCCTGCTTTGACGGTCTCGGCAGCGGCTGTTCCGATCGGATATTGGTATTTTTTATGCTCGATAAAATGCTTTCGCATGATAAAAGTAAATATGAGTCCAAGTACAGTACCGAAAATAGCGATAAATGCAACGATTCCATAACCGATATCCATTTTTCGATCGATAATCCAAATGCCTGGAATGGTAAAGGCAAGTCCACCTGCAACCATTGCACCAGCAGACATCGCTGTATGAGTGACATTGATTTCGTTTTGATTCGTTTGTCCAAATCCTTTTAACAAAGTCATCGATAAAATCGCAACAAAAATCGTCGGCCAAGGTAAAGAGCCCATTCTAAGTGCGATGTAAATCGAACTCGTTGTGATAATGATTGACCCGAGAGAGCCGAAGATAATACTTCGCAATGTCAATTGTTTTTGTTTCATACGTGTTTCAGTTTGTTCCTTTAAGTGCCCAGCAGACATGAAAACCTCTCCTTTCTGCTTTTTTCTCTTACTAAAATATTTTATCATTTATTGAAACAATAAAAAAATTTCGTCAAATATTCACGGAAATGGGCACTTTTAAAATGTATTTTTTGATATTTATGTTAAAGTAACCTCTTTTATAGATAAACTAATATATTATATAAAAACATATGATGAAATAGCATTATAAGTTGTTATGGAAAAAGAATGTCACTATTAAACTCCTGCTAACTGCAATAATTAGCAGGAGTTTTTAATAGTCTTAGAACGTATTTGTGTTACTTATGTTACAACAGAAATTGTCAAATGAAAGCGTGTTTTACATATGTAAAATATTGAAATGATTGTGTGATTAGATGATAGATTCCATGATAGAGCGGTCATAAGGAGAAAGGGCATTTAATAATTCTTTAATTTCTTGGGTATATTTAAAATGAACTCTAAAGGTACGTTCAATTTGTCTGTTTAAGACGTACTTGGAAACGTCAACGGTAATCTTTCTACCGTTGATGAATTCTATTTTTGTTCTTCCTTTTTCACCTGTTTCATGCAAACGATCAATTTGCAGTCCATTAATCCAACAATTATCGGGGGATTTGGGGGAACGTGTAGGGAAGAAGAATAAATTACCTCTTGGCCATACCGGAATGACGACTTTTTGTTGATAGCCGAGTTGGTTTTTGACAACTTTTCGCCTGCCTTCGTATGTTGCTAAATACTTTTCACAGGATTCTTTAATTACTTCAAAAGGATCTTTTTGAACATAATTGTCATTGTCCATTCGAATGACGAGTGTTTGACAATTTACGTCTCTAACCGGTAATAAGGCAAGTGTTTTTTTGTTGATTTTGTATTTTTCTAAAATCATTCATACCAAACCTCCGATTAGATAGATTATTGTTAATGATTAGTCCTCACATCTATTATAAGAAAAATTAAAAATAAGTAAATAGTCCCAAATTTTAATAAATATCATGGAAACCTAATGTTTATCGTGAGAAATATTAAATTTTCCCAGGGAATTTTTAAATTTTCTTGTTAAAGTGAAAATTTCACTATAAATGTTTTTACTTATTTATTTAAAATGTATATGTATTTAAAGTTTTGTCTGCTTTAAATGTAAGTTTTATAAAGTTTTTTTGATTTCTTAGAGACGTTTGTGCCCGGTTTGTTGAAACGCAGCGTAAAGACAAATCGCTTCATCCTTTTTATCATAAAGTTACCGCTGCAGTGGTGATCACACAGATAGGGGGATTGCCATGAACCGGGACTTTGAGACATTTTTTCATATGCATGAGAGACGGATTTATTTTCAAATGCACCGTTTAAATATTCCTAAGCATTTGCATAGTGAATTTTATGCTGAAGGGATTGTAGCACTTTGGCAAGCTTATAAAAATTATGAACGAGATCGTGGAGAAATCGGAACATATCTAAATTATCAAATTCGTTTTCGATTGATTGATTTATTGCGTCAAAAGGTTCGACAACAGGAAAATGAGGAGAAAGTCGTTTATGAACGAAAGATTCAGCTCGATGATGGCAATCGAAATGTTAAAAGTGGCGTTCCGATCCCTAAAATGATGGATATACCACTAAAGAATCAAGCATTTTGGGCAGAAGTTCGGCGTCATTTAACAGAGAAGCAGTGGAAATGGGTAAAATATTTTGTCATTGCTGATCTGTCAATAAAAGAAATTATGGAAATCGAAGACGTTTCGGCTGATACAGTCAAAGGTTGGGGAAGGGAAGCGCGTAAAAAACTGCGCAAGGAACATGTGCGGAAGACGTTGGAGGCACTACTTTAGCGATGAGATGATACATTTTAGATAGGGGAAAACGGTTTTAATACAAAATATTTTATAAGCAAAAGATCCATCTCTAGTATGAAGCTAAAGATGGATCATTTCTGTTTAACATTATCATACAATCTACGCACTCATTAAGAGTGCGATTTGGGGTTTAAATCGATTTAAACTTTGCGCTTTTTAGGATATTGATTTTTGATTGTTAAAAAGTAACTCCAAATATTTAGGTTTCGTAATCCAAAACTTAGTTTTAGTCCTTAAAATATGTAGATCAAAATTTTTTCCCAATAACTCACATCTATAATGTTCATAAATTATTTCTATACCTTCTTACTAAAAGAATATCAAATGGGGAGAGAGTCATCGAGAGGCATATTTTTTAACAAATATAGATTTCGAAATCAGTTGCAATATAAACACTTATTTAAAAATAGTGGTTATCTAATGGAATTTACCAAAGGAATAAAAAATTTTGATTGGTTCAAATTGATTTAAAAATACTTAGAGGTAATTGGGAAAATTGAGGGTTTTTAATATTTGTCTTTAAAATCAATGATTTCACGAATATCATCAATGTTTAAAGAATCTGCAATCTTTTCAATGTGTCTAAAGTTTATATTTTTCCGTTTATGATTGGATAGTTCGCTGAGTGTGGCATGTCGAATATCTGTTAAGCGTGACAGCTCGCGTAAGGAAATATCGTGTATTTTTAGTAAATCTTTGATTTTAACAACAACTTTTTTTTCCATTAGTTCACCTTTATTATTAAATAAGTTTGACTACACTAAAAACTTATCATATAATTTTCCACAAGGTGGTACTCAAATACGTACCAAAAAATAACTTAAATTGATAGTAATACAACTAATAAGGAATAAATTAAATTTTTGATAAAAGAAGCACTAAATGTAAGTGAATGTCACTAGTTGGATCATCATTTTAAAAGCAAAAGTAATTTTCGATAAATTCTAAAAAATAAATATATCGAATGTATATGTAAGTTACTAAATATAAGCGCTCTAATGACCAGCGTATAGTATGTAAAAATAAGTATAATAGTACTATAATAGAAAAAATGTTTTATTCTTGCAATAAGGGAGAGATTAATAGATGAAAATAGCAGATGTTTTACGCATCTCTTCTCCTTTTGGAGCAAAATTAGTCACCGGAGAAGAAAACACTAATCGTAAAGTCCATTCTATTGAAGTAATGGAAGTTCCAGAAGTTGATAGTTGGGTTAGAGAAGGCACACTTATTATTACAACATTTTATGCGGTTCGAAATAATACATCTGCGCAATCGGATATAATTCGAACTCTAATCAATAAACAAGCTGCTGGAATAATTGTAAAAATAGGTCGGTTCATCGATCAGTTACCTAATGACATACTACAATTTGCAGAAAGAGAGAATTTCCCAATTATTTTATTACCAAAAAAGGTTCCATATATAAAAATATTAAATCCGCTATATGTGGCATTACATAAAAGTAAAAATATTATTGATGAAAAAACAGTTTGGAAAAAATTTGAACGAAAATCTTTTATAAATCTAGATGATGTGTTAAATAACATTGCAAATATATTGAATGGATCGGTTTATATAGAAGATATTCAAGGACGTTTATTATATTGCTCGGAAGAGTTTATTCGTGATGGTTGGCGAAGAACAGAAAAATTATTTTCATTACCTTCAGAAAAAAATTATAAACAGAAAATAGCTTATTGGTTAAAGCAGTTAGAACAAAAAAGTTTTCTTTTTTTACAAATTCCCGGTCAAAAAAAACGTGTAATTGTACCAATGATTGCACATGGAAAAGTTATCGCAATTATTCACTTAATCTATGGGGATATAGAAAGTATAAAAGGAATAGATCAAGAACTTTCTGAAATTATTGTGAATAAAATATATGTAACAATGATGAGAGAATTTGTAGAGTTGCAAAAGAAAAGACTTATTCAAAATGAACTTATAGATACTCGACTAAAAGAACAAGGTGATGAAACTAGCTACATCGTGTTATTATTTCAAACTGATTTTCCATTTCAGACAGTTCATTCAACATTTATTGATTATTATAGTTTATATCGTAAAAAAATTGAGTTTTTAATTAAAGATTTAGATAATGTTTCAAATTATTTGATTTTCGAAAAAAATAAAGAGCTTTATGCATTACTTACTCTTGCGGATAAGCAAGTGAACAGTACACTGGCCTTAAAAGAAATACTCCATAATCGTTTAGAAAATTCATTAATTCCAGAAACGTTTATAGCTCTTAGCCCGGTATTTTATAAGATAGAAGAAATCAATCGGCAGATTAATACTACAAATAAAACGATTGAGATTGGAAAAACAATTTATGAAGGCGAAAGAGTATATTCATACAATAAATTAGGAATTTATGAATTTTTAATTCACCTTAGTGCTATGGAGAATGTTACTCGGTATATAAATGATGTATTAAATCCCCTTTATGAATCTGAACCAGTATTATTGGAAACGTTAACAGTTTATTTACAAGAAAATTTGAATGCTTCACGAACAGCAGAGAAGCTTTTTGTAAATCGCCGTACAATTACAAATCGTTTGCAAAAAATAAAGGATCTGCTTGGTATAGATTTAGATGATGCGGAAAGTATATTCATTTTACATTTTTGTTTATTAATAAAAAAAATAAGTTGAGGTATATTGATTTAATCATATTATGTACAGATTCCAATATTGAGGAGAATTAGATGTTAAAATATTCCCACTTTGTGTATATACACGAATGGTCTAAATATTTATAATACAATATAAAAGAAAAACGATTAAATAATTCAAAAAACAGTTCAAGTAAAGGGGGGAATTATATGTTAGGAATCATTCGTGTATTAACTACGAAAGATGAATCTATTTTAAATGAACATGGTAAGTTAATGGACCAGTTTTTAGGTGTTAAAACAGTTACAAATTGTATTCAAGATCAACCAAATGGAATTTATGATGATTACTCAGAAAATGTAGCTATCCCAAAAATTACAAATTTAGCTGAAGAGATGATATTTTCTTATGATTTGGAAGCCATTTCTATTAGTTGTGCTGCTGATCCTGCTTTAGATGAAACACGAAAATTGCTAAATATTCCAGTGCTAGGTGCTGGTATTTGTGGTGCTCATGCAGCTGGAATGGTTGGTAACAAAGTGGGAATCATTGGAATTACCGAAGAAGCTCCAGAAAGAATGGTTGCTGAATTAGGAAATTTATACTATTCGCATGTATATTCACCATATATTCGTAAAACAACAGATTTGTTTACGGATGGGGCGAAAGATGAATTGTTGCGTTTGGGACAGCAACTTGTAACACAAGGAGCAAATGTTATCTTGTTTGGTTGCACTGGGTTTTCAACTATACATTTGAAGGATTATCTTAAACAATATATTAACGTTCCGATAATCGACCTAGTCGAGTCACAAGCAATTGCTTATAAATTAATTGACAGAGGAGGATAACGGTTGAAAAGTAGAACCTTTGATTTTACATTTATTTTATTTTCTATAATCATTGCTGTATTTGGTGCAATAATTGGTATGCAACTCATTACAACTTTAGGAATTACACCGAATACATCGATTATCGGAGCATTAATAGCGATGCTAATTGCACGTATTCCTTTGCAAATGTTTAATAAATATCGCTCGTTAGAAAATCAAAATTTAGTTCAAACGACAATATCAGCTGCGACATTTGGGGCAGCAAATAGTTTATTAATTCCTATCGGATTACCATTTGTGATGGGAATGCCTGAGTTAATTATTCCGATGTTGATTGGTGCAGGCATTGCTCTATTTATCGATGTATTTATTTTGTATAAAGTTTTTGATTCAAAATTATTTGGTGCAAATGAAGTTTGGCCTCCCGGAGTAGCAACGGCTGAGGCATTAAAAGCAGGTGACGAGGGAGGTAATAAGGCAAAATATTTAGGATTTGGTATTGCAGGAGGAGTCATTGGTTCCCATTTAGGTATTTCTATGTCTGCTTTTGGTGTGGCTTTTATAGGAAATATTTGGGCTTTAACTATGTTTGGTATCGGCCTTTTATTACGGGGTTATTCTCCTCAACTTATTGGTCTTGATTTAAATGATTATTATATTCCTCATGGAATGATGATAGGTTCTGGTATTGTTGCGCTTTTACAATTTATAATTATATTAATGAAATCAAATCAAGATCGAAAAAAGTCAAAAGAATTAACTGAACATTCAGAATATACTCGCACAAATCATGATGTACAACGTGGTTTCGGAATTGGATATGGATTATACGTTTTCGGAGCTATATTTGTCGCCATTATAGGTGGATTATTTACAGAGATGTCACTTATGAAAATAATATTCTTTGTCTTATTTGCTGCTTTTGCAGCATTAGTTAGTGAAATTATTGTAGGAATTGCAGCAATGCATTCAGGCTGGTTTCCAGCATTTGCAGTCACATTAATTTCCTTGTTAATTGGTTTAATTATTGGATTTCCGCCTATTGCACTTGCTTTATTAACAGGTTATACAGCTGCAACTGGTCCAGCCTTTGCGGATCTAGGGTACGATTTTAAAACAGGTTTTATTATACGAAATAGTGCTTCAATGGAACAAGAACTTTATGGACGTCGTCAACAACTTAAAAGTGCCATCATCGGATTTATCATTGCAATCGTAATGGTTTCTTTATTTGCAGATAACTTTTTCTCTCAAGATTTAGTTCCACCAGTTAATCATGTTTATGCCGCGACGATTGATTCTGGATTATCGGGAAATATTGCATGGTTACTAGTACTATGGGCAATTCCTGGTGCAATTATTCAATTAATAGGTGGTTCAACACGCCAAATGGGAATCATGTTTGCAACAGGATTGTTGATTGTTAATCCAATAGCTGGATGGGCAGTATTAGCTGGAATTATAATTAGGATTATTATTTTAAAAGTAAAAGGACAAGAAGCGGAAAACACTATGTATACGACAGCTGCTGGATTTATCGCTGGAGATGCTATATATGAGTTCTTTACCTCAGTTTGGAGAGCAAGATAATAGGGAGGAATGAGCATA